>TARA_R110001606_G_scaffold392389_1_pt1 | contig 17991 bp, 23 predicted proteins | sample TARA_R110001606 | Tara Oceans TARA_R110001606 (sample SAMEA4398315) | marine metagenome | biome: Polar Biome; feature: [SRF] surface water layer (ENVO:00010504); material: water (ENVO:00002006), including particulate matter (ENVO:01000060) such as... | depth 5 m | reverse complement strand
GATACAAAGAAACAAAAATATATATTTGTTCAGGGGCTGAGGGGGGCTAACTTATTGACAATTAAGAAAATAAAATAAAAAAATAAAGTTAATTTACGTAATAAAAAAAAATTTTTTACATAGTCTAATATTCACACTAGATTTAGCCAATTTAGACTTTTATTACACTAGTGCATAATGTTCTTTTTAGTTCCAAATAGCTCATTTTATTTTTCGTTATATTGTACATAATAAATGTAAATAGATATAATGAACGAAAGAGATACAGAAAGGGAGGATAAGAGGGTTGCCAAAGCTGCTAAGAAGGATGTAGATTTAAAGACTATTAAGCAAGCTGTTTCAAAATATAATCCTGACGCATTAGATGTGAGTAAATCGGCTGGTAAGGCCACTAATTTGGTTAGTTACAAAAGAACCACAGAGGTTGTTAAATTAATTCTTAGAGGTATTCGCTATACAGACATCATAGAGTATTGTGAATCTCATTGGGGGATTAAAAGAAGGATGGCTAGTATTTATTACAAGAAGGCGTTAGAGAGTTTTACTGAGCAATTTGAAGCAGAGAGAGAATATGAAGTTGATAAGCATGCGATAATGTTGCAGGATTTATATAATCAAGGCTACAAGGCTGGAGATTTGAATATATGCAGATTATTATTACAAGACTTAGCTAAGATGAAAGGTATTATTGTAGAGAGAGTAGATATTACTTCTGGAGGAGAGGGATTTGTATTTAACTATCAACCTCCCACAAAGGAGGATGTATAATTAGGGCTTAACAATATAGTTACGCCAGAAGCTTAAAACACTTCGTGTTCCAGCTCTTGTCGTAATGGGTGTGTTTTTAATTAACAAGAATACTTATTTATAAGTGGTACACAAAGATAATAAAAATAATTAACATAATTTAGAAATAAAAGGAACAAAGAATGAAAGAGAAAAAACATAAAACAGAGAACCCAGAAGATATATACAGTAGGATAAAGAGTGCCGTTTTAAAAGAGCAGGATGCAGAGGGTGAGCTATGTGTTGTTGAGGGCTTAGTCATTTCTGGAAATAAGTTAGGCAGAGAAGTAGGATTCTGTACCGCTAACTTAGAGCTAGATAGTTATGAATTTTTAAATAAGGGTGCTTACATAGCTAAAGTTGAAATCGCTGGAGTTATGTTTTCAGGCATATTTATACTTGAGACTATACATGACAAAGCAAGTGTTCATTTGTTTGACTTTTCAGAAGATATTTATAACGAAACCTTGTCTGTAAGCGTTGTAAAGCTAGTGAATAATGAATTATTACAAGATTTATGTCTATTAAGCAGTCATATTAGAAAATAAAACAGTATATTTGTATAACCAATAAAAAATAAAAAAATGCCAGAAGGAAATCATAGGTTTAAAGTATTAGAAAGAACAGCAGGAGCATTAGGACATAGCCCTGTTACATCAAGAGAGAGAAATTCAAAAGGAGTTAGCTCTTCTAAGGAAATAAATAAAAAGTTTCTTAATAAAGATAAAAATAAAATAGAAAATTACAAAGAAGTGAGGGAGGTTTTAAAAAGTAAACCAGGTGAACCTTATATGGAGGAGCTTGACGGAGCTACTTTTTCCTGGGAAATGTACCACAACTCAGCTTGGTTTATGCTTAAACCTGTTGTTACTAAAAAAGAAGTTCTTGAAATTAGTAGTGATGTGCGTAACTTTTCAGAATTTGAAACTGCAATTAATAATGCTTCTGAAAACACATCAACAGTTAGTGAGGTTTATATTAATATAAGCATTGAGGATTTAAAGGTAGCTATAGTTAAGTCTGATTTATTTGACGAAAAGTATGATGCAGTTGCACTAACAACTACTCAGCAAAATGCTATTCTGGCTTCAGAAGGATTTGAATTACCAGCAGACTTTTCAACGTGGACAGGAAGATAATTAATTAAAAATAAAAAAATGAAAGATTTTAAAGAAGGATTAAGTAAAGGAATGAATAAGCCTGGGAAACTAGAATATGTTTTTGGATTATTAGGTGTTATTTGCGTTATGCCTATTGCATTAGTTTATTTTGCGTTAGTGAACTTTATTTTTAAACCATTGTATTGGTTTAAGGGTTTGATTTGGAAATAGACTTCCAACCAACACCAAAGCAAGACAAGGCTTGGAAGTACCTTCATGATAATGAAACTAGTGAAGTTTTATTCGGAGGAAGTGCTGGGGGAGGAAAGTCTTATTTTGGTGCGGCATGGCTTTTGTATTCTTGCCTTCGTTATCCTGGCACTCGTTGGTTAATGGGAAGAGCTGTTCTAAAAACACTAAAAGAAACGACTCTCAACTCCTTCTTTATGGTTTGTGCAGACTGGGGAGTCAAGAAGGGGGAGGTTTATAAGTTTAATGCCCAAAGTAATGTTATAGAGTTTACAAATGGCAGTACCATCCTATTGAAAGACCTTTACCAGTATCCAGCTGACCCAAACTTTGATTCACTTGGTTCATTGGAAATTTCAGGTGCTTTTATAGATGAGGTGAACCAATGTACTGAAAAAGCAAAGAATGTTGTTGCCTCCAGGATTCGTTTTAAGTTATCAGACTATAAATTACGCCCAAAAGTGCTTATGTCGTGTAATCCAGCAAAAAACTGGGTATATGACTTCTATAAATCATACAGAGATGACACATTACCTTCTCATAAGAAGTTTGTTCAAGCTAAATTAGCTGATAACCCACACATATCTGAGTTCTATGAAGAGCAATTAAGAAAATTAGACCCTGTTTCAAGAGAGAGACTGCTACATGGTAACTGGGAATATGATGAAGGGAAGGATAGGCTGTTTGATTATGAGGCGATATTGGATGTTTTTACCAATTCTAGCGTTAAAAATGATAATGAAGAGTATTATTTATCCTGTGACATTGCTCTTTTAGGCTCTGACAAGCTGGTAATCTGCGTCTGGAAGGGTATGGTGGTGGAAGAAATGGTTACAAAAGACAAAACTTCAGCTGATAATGTAGAGAGATTGATTAAATCCTTGGCGGACAAGTACAGTGTTCCAAAGAAAAACATAATTATTGACTCTGATGGAGTAGGTCAGTACCTTTCCCACTACATGAAAGGAGTTCAGCCCTTTGTTAATAACGCAAAAGCTCTTAATAAAGAGAATTACAAAAATTTAAAGACTCAATGTTTCTATAAGTTGGCCGAACAAATAAATGTTGGTAACATTTTTATAAAATGCAACGATATTAACAAGAGAAATACTATAATTGAGGAATTAGAAGTAATCAGAAGAAAAGATATGGATATGGATGGGAAATTAGCTATTTTATCAAAAAAAGAGATGAAAGTAATTTTAGGACACTCTCCAGATTACGCTGATGCACTTATGATGAGAATGAGATATTTATTCAAGAATAATAATCGTATTGTTGCGTGGGGGTAGAATGTAACTTTTACTTCCGAAATAAACAAAAATAAATTAGTTATATTGTATTTATGAATGATAAACTTGAAATTTACTGCTTAAATAACAGACATTCCAGTATAATATGCAATTTCCTAGAGGACTTGGAGGATATTGTAAGTGAGGCAACATATTATGATGAGGATTATGAGGGGTTTAAAGATGTTATTGATAGGCTTATTGTTTTTCATAACGGAGTAGGGTTTCATGCAATGGATGGAGATATTGATAATATGAGTTGGTATTTATCTATGCCTAACATAGTATATTGGGCTGTAGTTGGATATTTTGCAGGATTAACACGAAAAAAAGATGGAAATATGGATGAGTATAGAAAAAAAGTGTTATCTTTGATTGAAGAAGTAATAAAGGACTTGGAAATGTCATTATTGATACAACCAGGAACAGAAAGTGAATCAAAAATAAACTTAAATTAATGGAAACATTTGTTGTAAACGAAAATATTATAGAGCTACCAGCCTCTTGGTTTGATATTAGCTTTAAAAAATTCAAACAATTTAGCGTACTGCTAGATGGGTTTGATAAGAGAAAAGAAATAAGTGAGGGTGATGAAGTAGCTCAATGGGAAAGCACACTAGTGGATTTAAAAGAAAACACTAAGATACTGTCTTTCTGGTCTGAATTAGATGAGAGTGAAATTAGTATGATTGATTTAGATGTAGCTACAGATATGATGAGAAGTTTATCTTTCGTTAGTGAATCTTACACGCCTGTGCATATAGATTCATTCACTATAGGTGGTGAAAAATTCTTATTACCTGAAGAGTTAATGGTTAAATCCTCTTTTGGTAGATATATTGAGGCTGAACAACTAGAACTTCAGGCTAATCTACTTGAAAAAGGACATATACACATTCTAACTAGGCAGGTGGCTATATTATGTAAGAAGGAGGGTGAAAGTGAGAAGTTGGATGATGACTTGATAGACAAGAGAGCTTTATTATTTGAAGATTTAGATATGGCAACTATTTGGGATGTAGGTTTTTTTTTGGGAAAGTTAGAACAGAGATTGATGTTAAGTTTCCTAACCTCTCAGCAGGGGAAGGAGATGACCCCAAGGCAGGAATAGCTGCAAAGACCACTATAAGTGGTTACGGTTGGTTAAACTCACTCTATCATGTAGCAACTGATGGGGTTTTTACAAAAGATGGACATAGTGCTATAGAAAGTGTTTTAATTGCTAATCTTTATGAAATACTAACATACTTGTCCTGGAAGGGTGCTTGCACACAGTTTGAAACATTATTAAATAAATTGCACGAAAAATAAAAATAAAAAAATGGGAACATACGATACTCTTTATCAACTAAACGATTTAATGGATGACTTTAAATCCTGTGCTACTGCCGCTGGGTTTTGTACCGTTAAATTTGGGAAACCAACAACTATAAATTTTGACCACAATATTTGTTACGATTTATTGAATATTGACTACCCAACATCCTATGTTGCGGAAGGAGTTAAGGAGGTTTATACTTTTAAAATGATATTGGCAAGACCATTTTCAAAATCAACTACTCAGGGTGTTCAGGTTTTTGATACAGAAGTAGTGCAGATATTCGCAGACCTTGAGATAAAAATGTGGAACATGTTGTCTTGTTTAGCTCTTGGAATTAGTGGAGGGGGAGGATGCAAGGCTCATATACCAAAACATAAAATACAAATAGTTAGAGATAAAGGAACTTTTAACGATAATTTAGTTACACTTCAGGTTCAATTTGATGCTATAGCTAATATTGCAGTTACAGTAGACCCTTGCGGTGGAGGTTCTAGTGGTGATGGATGTGATAGCCCTTGTGCTGATTATTTCGGAGCATGTGGATGTACAGACCCTTTAGCTATAAATTACGACCCAGGAGCAGGAACGGATGATGGAACTTGTTGTTATGGAGAAGGAGAAGAGCCTTGTGTTGATACAGACCCTGTATTTCCTCCAGTATATCCTGCCAAGCAAACTAATAATCCAGTATCATGATATTAGAAGCAATACCAGGTATAATTGATAGAGTATCCAATAGAATAATAAAAACTATACGGAGGCAGCTTTATATGAGTAGAAAGGGTAGTATGCCTATGAATACCACTGGTTTGTTAAGTCAAAGCATTAAGAATACAGGTACGAAGGGGATTTTGTCTGAAATAGATATACAATCAAACCAATATGGTTCTTATTTAGATAAAGGAATAAAGAATGTGCCTTACACTCAAGGAAGTAGAGCTGGAGTTAGTCAATACATATTAGGATTACAGAGGTGGGCTATGATTAAGTTTGGATTAAATGCAAAAAAAGCACTTCAAATGGCTTTTGCTATTGCGAAAACTCAAAAAATCAAAGGTTCTGCTCCTGATAATCCTGGGTGGATAGAAGAAATTAAAGGAGAGTTAGATAGGCAGGTTGCTAGAGATTTAAACGAGTTAGTATTCGCATCAATACAAATGGATGTAAACAAAACTCTTAATATAACAATATAAGAAATGATAAAGATTAAGTGGGATACTACAAGACATTGGAAAAGCACATACAGACCTATAAGTATAGGGGTGGAAGATACCGATTCAGATACAGCTTATTGTAGGGCTGAACTTTATATAAAATTCCCAACAACATCCACTTATGTCTCTACAGATATACTTATAAATGGTTATGAGAATATTCTGTATCCAGGTAGATTTGATTTTAATTTAATGGAGTATTGCAGAAATTTTGTATCTCCAGGATGGTGTCCTATTTCTTGTGATTTTGCTTATTTTATGCCTGGAGCATTTGAGACTAGTAAGTTTAAAATAAAAGTTTGGGCGGTTAAATATCACGCTACTATTAACGGACTTCTTTATGATGATTCAAATTATGAGTGGTCAGAATCTTTTATAGGATTAGGAACTATAACAAATGATTATGATGCTTTAACAAATAGCAATTCCTACAAGGATATAGATAGATTTGTTCTAGGCGTAAATCCTATTTCTGGTACAGGTGGTACTAACTCATGTAGGCCATTAACCGACAAGCCAAATGGAAATTCTAACCATGGAACATATCCATTAGATAATCATGTTATAAATGTGCATGATTTCCCTACTGATTCTCTTTATTCCCCTATTGTTAGAAACAAAAACAAAAATGTAGGCATTATTATATTAGTTTACCCTATTGCTAATGTATCACCTTCAATGCACTGGATACCGCTGAAGGTGATAGATGAATTAGTTAGAGTGCCTCAATGCCCTAGAGCTTTAGAAATGTTACACTTACTGCAAGTAGGTTCTCCCATGCATACAATAATTAATGCTTCTGGTCAATTAGTAGCTCATAAAGTAGCATTATGCTTAATGACTAGTGATAATGGAGCAACTCCAGCTTTTTGGAGGCATTCAAACGGTAACACTAGGTGGTATTGGTCTCAGTACAGTGATAAAAAAAATAACGGAGACTGCAATACAACTAAATTTGTTTTTAAAAACATGAGGGGTGGATTTGATTCATTTAATTGTACTGGAACTGCCACTAAAGAGATTGCTATTTCAGGAGCAAGATTTGACTCTTATTTAACTGATATAGGTCAGGGCAGAGGAAGCCATGGAAGAAAGACTCTATGGAATGAAAGGGAAGATGTGCATAGTGTTATTTCTCAACCTCTAACAAGAGAATATACAAGATGGCTAGAGCAATTAATAGCAAGTCCTCAAGTATGGGTGCAGAGAGTTCTGGAGCAATCAGATGCCGAAACAGGAAACAATTATCTTACTCCAGTTAATATAGAGCAAGGTAGTTATGCTGTTCATAACACTGAAGATAATGTTAATTACGTAGAATTTAAGTATCGCTTGTCAAATATTATAGAAACTCAAAGAGGATAAAAAATGTCAAATTCAATATTAGCTAGGAATGTAGTTATAGAGGTAGCCGAAGTTACAGGGGAAGAGTTAATCTCAAACACCACTCAAACAGGTACAAACACAGTAACCACATACAATACAACCTATGAATATTGTGTAGACGATAATCAGTCTGAACAAGCATTTAGAAACCCAAATACACATGTTTACTATAAGGGTAGTTTTTTTGACATGAATTACACTACATTTGGAGATACAGGATACCAAGGTTGTGATATGTCTCAAGTAACGTGTGGGCTTACTGTTTATGATGATGATATAAACAAATGTATAGGTATTAATTTGTTTAAAGACTCTGCATGGGTTTCTAGTCAATTTCAAAGAATACCTCCTTATTCGCCAGGGCTTTCTACTCCATACAAGCCTTATAATAGTGCGTGGGAAGATTACAATGTTCAAGGTCGCTGCTTATATATGATGGATAGAACTACTAGTGTACGTACAGGTTATCTATTTGATGTTGTAGATGCAGTTCACAACGATATGCTTTTATTAAAGGGTAATGGAGAGGATTTTGCTGTTGATATGAGCTTTGATTTTCCTAAATTATTTAATGGAGACCAAGATTTTGACTGGTATGTATCTGCTTATCAACACATGGCTAACTGGGATACTAGTGATGATATTTTTAATTGGACTAGTAATGCTGAGTCAATAGTAATGTCATATCATGGTAATAAAAATTGGCAGACTACAGGAGGTTATCCTTACCAAGCTAGTGATTGCTTTGAGAATAATGGTTACTTAGGATTAAGAAGCACTATTTTTGACCATACCCTTCCAAACGCAACTACAGCAACATGGGAGCTTTCTTTTGAAATTAATAGTTTAGTAAACGCAACTATTGAGGTTTTTGACGGAAATAATGTAATAGAAATTGATAGTGTAGGTACTTTTAGGCAGTGTATTCTGTTGAGACTTAGTGATGAGTGGGGTGGAGCTTCTGGAATAACAAGTGGAGGTGTTTCTATGGATACAAGCTGGCATGATGTTTTTAACGGAGGGGTAACTTTATTAAATGCTCGTAGTAACGACCCATCACAGCAATCATCCGCTACTATAGAAAAGGTTAGTATAATAAAAAAGATAACAGTACCAACAACAACATCAACAACAACAGTAACACCAGTATTCACTACAACCCCATTATATGAAGTGCCTACTTACGAATGGAAGCGTATTGATGTTCTGGAAAGCTCGGCAGTTCCTTTGTCTTTAAACTTCTCTGTTGGTGATTTAAGAGATATAACTAAAAGAGCAAATGGTTATTCCAAAACATTTAACATTCCAGCTTCTATTCATAATAATACGGTTTTAACTCCACTTCTAGCTGTAGGTTCTGAGAGAGATATGAATAATGAAAACTCAATGATTTCTTGGGTTAAATCTAGGATAAAAGTAAATGGAGTTTATGTTTTTCAGGGATTAATGAGGGTTGAGGAAGGTAATACTGGTAATGGAGGTTACTATAAGTGCCATGTAATACAAGATACTATTGACTGGAGTTTAGCTATAGGTGACAAAACAATTTGTGAGCTTGAGTTTGGAGAGGAAACTCCTGCTGATAAAACCTATACTAGTATTACTAATTCTTGGGATAATAGTCCAGATAACGGAGATGATTACTTCTATGGATTAGTTAATTACGGGGAATGGTATGCTGAATCTGTAAACACAACTTCAACTACGGATTACACTAAAAGTGTTAATGATTTTCACCCAGCTGTATTTGCCAAGCCAATGGTAGATAAGATATTTGCTGGGGTAGGATACACTTTAGAGAGTAATTTCTTTAATTCAGATACATTTAAGAAACTTTGTCATCCTTATTCTTCTGGGTTAGATTATACTGATTCTGAGGGGCTGTTCGGTACTAATGGCGATAATTATTGTAGAGTAACTAGAACAGATAAAGTAGCTCCTGGTGGCACTTATTCTAGTGGAGGTAAGATTGAGTATCCCTGCATGACTTGTAATAGTAATTACGGAGACTGGTATCCTTTAAATACATCTGGTGCTGTAGCTGTTAGTAATGATTTAGGAAATAATTTTAGCACCAACACATCTGTTGGTTACACCGTACCCTTCTCAGGAACTTACCATGTTTTTGTTGGAGCTACACTATTTATATCACAAGGGGGTAGTAGTGGTTCATATAGTGAGATGGCAGTTAGAGTGCTTAGAAACGGAAGTTATTTAGTGGGAGGTGTATTAACACCTAATGTTTCCCCCCAGATAGGTATTAACTCTGGATGTTTTGTTTACTCTGACGATTCTAATGTTAATAATGGAATTTCTCGTTCTTCTGATGGTGATTTCTTCCTTGACGCAGGGGATAATATTACGGTTCAAGTGATTGGTCGTAATGGAGTTTGGTTGTGGCATAGTTATCAGGATATTAAAAACCTTGTTTTTGACATATACCCTATACCGAGTTCAACAATACCACCTACTCCTGTTATTTTAACAGGAGAGAATCTTCTCCCTTGCACTAAGCAAATGGATTATTTAAAGGGATTAACAGAGATGTTTAACTTACAATGGACTGCAAATGAAGAGACTAAGGTCGTTTCCTGTGAGCCGTATGAGGATTTTTTCGGCTCAGGGAAAACTTTAAACTGGACTGATAAACTTGACCATAAGAGTTGGAACGATAAGTATATTGTAGAGCAATTAGCAAAAGAAATTACTTTTGAATACAGAGAAGATACAGGTGATAAGATAGTTGAAACTGTTTATGATTGGTTGGAGGCTAATGATAGGGATGTATATAAGAGTCATACAGAAACAAATGAAGAAAAATTCAGGAAGGAGTCTTTGAGTATGGGTACTCAGGTTTTTAGCTCCACCATACAAACTAATTCTTATGGAAAACAACCATCACCTAATCAGCATTCTAATGGGTCTTACGGATGGGGAGATGGTGCTTGGAACGACCCCCAGACTAATCCAGATAATCCTTTAATGCCTATAATGTGGAATGAGAGTGGAGGAAGTATAAATGGCACAAATAGACCTCCTTATAATTCAAATCCTAAATTCAATATACGAATATTAAATTATTATGGCAAAGCAAATTGTTCAACTTATAAGTTTTCTGACGAGAATGGAGTGCTTCATACTAAAACTACGTATCCGCATTTAGGGTGGCAGAATATGTGGCTTAAAGGTGTTGCCCCAGACCCTTATAGTTTGCATTGGGGTGATGTTGATGATGATTACGGAAATGTAAGTCCTGGACTTTTCACAAAGTATTGGAGAATAGCTTATGATAAAATGAATGGGGGGGCTGCTTTAAGAACCTGTATGATGGATTTATCTGCTGTTGATATAGCTATTTTTGACTACAGAGACTTGATTCACATGGAGATAGATGCAGTTTCTACATATTGGACTGTAAATAAGATAATAGACTACAAGCCTAATCAAAACAAATTAACGAAAGTTGAGTTAATTGAATGGAAAACAGGCAAGGACGCAAACAGAAGAGGGGGAGAAACTAAGAAACATCAAGACCAAGAACCTAGAGATGATGCTACTGTAAAAGAGACAAAAGGGAGTGGATTGGTTTTAAATAACAATACTAATAGTAAATCTTCTGGTAATGGCATAGCACTAGGAGTTGGGGTTATAGCTAAAGACAACCAAACAGTATTAGGAAGATATAATTCTGGAAACTCAACTGATGTATTACAAATTGGTTCTGGTATTAGTCCTAGGCGTAGAAGTACAGCATTAGCAATAACAGAGAGTGGAGAGATAGAAATACATGGAGGGGAATTAGTTGTTGATGAAATAACAGGTGAGGTTCATGATTTAGTTTACACAGATGATGACGGTGATATTAAGAAGTTATATTTAAAAAAGAAAGAAGTTAAACAAAGTATAAACAACATAACAAATGGCAACTACAATATATAAATTTCAATCAGACCTTACGGGATTAGTTAACTTAAATAATCAATTAAAACAAGCTCAAGTAAACCTTCAGTTATTAAAGAAAGGAACTGTTCAGTATGCTGCCGCAGCAAAAGGAGTTGGGGTTATGGCTGGAAAGATGAAAACTAATACTGCCGCTATAAGGAAAACTACAGCTGCTACTAGAAGTTTAAGTGCAGCAGGAAGTAAAATGGTTGCTATATTTAAGTCAGCGAGTATCGCTATTGCAGCTGCCTTTGCTTTTAGAGCTATAATAGGGGGTGTTACTGGGGTTGTAAAGGTTTTTGCTAAGTTTGAATCTCAAATGGCTGCCGTAAAAGCTATAGTTGGTGATTTGTCAGACAAGGAATTTCAAGACTTAAATGATAGTGCAAAAGAATTAGGTAGGACTACTGTTTTTACAGCTACTCAAGTAGCAGTATTACAAGAGGAGTTTGCTCGTTTAGGGTTTACAGCTCCACAAATATTAGCAGCTCAAACGGCAACACTAAACCTAGCCGCAGCAACAGGCGAGAATTTAGCTTCTGCTGCTGCTATTGCAGGTTCAGCTTTAAAGGCATTTAACTTAGAGGCAGAACAGATAACTAGGGTAACTAATGTTATGGGAGCTTCTTTTACTGGTTCAGCTTTAAATCTTGAGAGATTTACGCAATCCATGAAGTTTGTAGCCCCTATAGCAAAGACGGCAGGTTTTACTATTGAAGAAACAAGTGCAATGTTAATGACATTAGCTGATGCAGGACTTCATGGGTCTATCGCTGGTAACGCACTTAAAAACATATTTTTAAGGCTAGGAGATGCCAACTCTAAATTAAATAAAAATATAGGTCATACTGTACAGGGATTACCACAGCTTATTGTAGAGATGCAGAAGATGAAAGATGCTACATTTGGACTTACAGATGCAACCGATTTACTAGACAAGAGGTCTGCACCAGCATTTCTTGTTTTATTAAGGAATATAAAAGAACTAGAATTAAATGCTGATATACTAAATAAGGCTGAGGGAGATATTAGTCGTATGGCAGCTATAAGGCTGGATACTCTAGCTGGAGATTTTGCTTTATTAAAGTCTGCTGGAGAAGGGTTAGGACTTGCTATTGGAGAGACTTTCAGCTTCCAGCTAAGACAATCTACTTATAACTTAACTAAGTGGGTTTCTGAGTTAACCAAGAGTGAGAAATTTTTAAACCAAGTAAAGGGTACTGTGCAATTACTAACACTATCTATTAAGTTCTTTATGATTAGAATGGCCGCAATGAGACTTGTTATGATGGTTACTGGTACATCAATGTTGTCTTTTTCTTTATTTGTTAAACTTGTTGCTCGTTCATTCACAAGTGCAACAGCACAGGCTGTTTTGTTTAGAGTAGCTCTAACTGGAGTTAAGGCCGCACTTGCTGCTACGGGTATAGGATTACTTGTTGTTGGACTAGGCGAGCTTGTAGCTTGGTTAGGGAGTGGTAGTGATGCTGCTGATGAACATGCTTTTGCAATGGGAAGGCTTCATGATTCTTTTGTTGAGGAAATGGCTGCCATTCAAGAGCTAGGAGTGTACACAACCGAAAGGCATGATAAGTTAAGGGAAATGAATGCTACTTATGAGGATTTAATTGGAAATATAGATTTAGAAATACAATCACAAGAAAATCTTGAGAAAATAAATAAGGTGGTTGCTGAAAACGCATTAAGCGGTATAAGTAATCTAATATCAGAACAAGAAAGTTTAAGAGATGCAGCAATCAAAACGGCTGCTGCTTTGGACGAGGTTAATTTATCAAATATAAATCTAGCTAAGACAAATAAGGATTCAGGGAAAGATGCTAAGGTTGTAGGTGGTATGGTGTTTAAAATGAAAGAAGCGGATTGGGAAGAAGATATTGCACAGTGGGAGGCTTATAGAATATCATCAAAAAAAGAGCAGAAAAAAATTATTGATGATATAAGTGCCTATATTGTAGAGCTAGAACTGCAACAGAAGAGTGAGGCTGAAGTAAGGGCAAATAAAGCTGGAATTGATACTGATGCTATGGAAACATATAGAATGGAGGTTAGAGATATACAGATTAATTCATTGGAAGATTTTAGAAAGCTTAATTTTGGAAAACAAACAATTAGAGAGTTAGAAGCTAAACAACGACTGGAGGATTTAGAGAGAGCTAAAGAGCTTCTTAATCAAGCCTCAACTATATCAAGTGCGTATCAAGATGGGGAAAAAGATAATGCTTTAAAATATACTAGAACATTAACTAAAATGATAGAGGGTTCTACGGCAGGTGCTCAAAAGCAGTATGCAGAGTTTGCTGGTCAGCATGGGAGGATTAATGTTATGATTTCTGAATATAAAAAATATGTTAGTAACTTGGCTAAAGTTTTAACAAAGAGTGGTGATGCTTATGATAAGTCTGCTTTATCAGGATTTAGATTAAATACAACTAAAGACAGGTTAAAGGAGCTTTTAAAGATTCAGGTAAAGACAATTAATGACCAATTTAAAAGGGAACTTGCGAGTGCTGAAGCAACTTTTGAAGCTAAACAAGCTCAATTTGAAAAAGAAAAAGGATTAATAGCAACTAACTTACAGTCTATTGAGCAGATGACAAGCAAATCCAGTAAAGAACAACTTATAGCTGACATCAAGGCAAATAGGAATAAATATGATGTTTTGAAAAACATAGACCAAGCTGCCTGGACAAGATTAATGGCTGGTAAAGGGGTGCAGAAATCAGAGCTACTGGTTTTCATACAAGGAATGAATGATGAAGAGCTTGCTAAATTCAAAACTAATAAAAAGATAATTGAGGCTAACGAAAAGCTCCATGGCAATGAAATAGATAAGATAAAAAGGGCTAATCAACATAAAATTGCTAATTGGCAGTTAGATATTAGAGGTGAGAGTTTAAGGAATATGGATGAAGATTTGGCTTTTTTAAAACAGAATCAAGCATTAAGATTGAATGAATTTGAAATTAGTCAGACCGAGCAAAAGAGGCAGGATGATGAATTAGTGGCTTCTGGAGAAATGAGTGCTATAGAAGCTATGTCAAGAGAGAAGGCAAGAGAACAGGATTTAACTGATTTTAAAAGAAAGCAAGGGATAGAGAGGTTAGAGGCTGTTAAACAGGTTTATTCTGCAATATCAGATGCAATAATGGCTATAAGTGCCAATAGAGCACAACTGGAGATTAATGGCATACAAGAGGATTTTGAAGTTGCTCAATCAACAGAGGAAGATAAGTTTAATAGAAAGCTGGAGATAGCGGAGGCTGCTGGACAAGATACGGAGGCTATGCAGAAAACTCAAAATGATAAGATGGAAGTGCTAGAGAGAGCTAAAGAAGAGAAAATTACAGCTATAAAAAGAAGGCAATTCAAGATTGACAAAGCTAACAATGTTGCCATGGCTTTAATAAACGGTGCTCTTGCGATTGCAAAGGTTACTTCCCAAACAGGTATTGGAGCTATTGTAGCTGCCCCAGTAACATCTGCATTAATAGCCCTTCAAGTAGGAACTATATTAGCTCAGAAATTTACAGGAGCTAAAGGAGGTATAACTCCAAGCATAAACTCTGATGGTTCTTTAAAGAAAGAGAAGTTTGCTACTGGAGGCATGGTTCATGGTGCTTCTCACGCACAAGGAGGAGTTAAGTTTGCTGTAGGGGGTAAGGTTGCTGAATTAGAGGGTGGCGAGGCAGTTATTAACAAAAGGTCAACAGCAATGTTTAAAGGGGAGCTTTCGGCAATGAACTCACATAAGGGTTATGGTAAGAAATTTGCTCAAGGAGGCATAACTCCAGGTACAAGAGCTGTTTTAGATAGCGGTAAAGGTAATTGGAATGCTAATGATATTGCAAGTTTAATATCGGGAGCTATAAACCAGCAACAGGTGTATGTTACGGAGGCTGACATAACTAGTACACAATCCACTGTTAGTATCTCAGAAGGATTATCTAATATGTTTAAATAATTTTTTGTATATTGTCGTATGTTTAAAAAACTTAAAACCCTAAGAAGATTATTTTGGCAACTAATCATTGGAAAAGGCGTTAAATTAGCCTCTCAGTCCAAGTATAAGGAAAGACTATCAATTTGCAGAAGTAATCCCTGTGGAGTGTATAAGAATCCTTTAAAACTCAATGTACTTGAGAAGTGTGGAGATTGTGGATGTTTCTTGAGAACAAAGAATAGGATTGATGAATATTATATAGAATGCCCTAAAGGATGGTGGTAATATGAATAACAAGATAAGATGGAATTACGTAAGCCAAGAGGCAAGGGATATTGTTTTTGCAAGACTAAAGACTTTCAATAAGTCTATGTTAGATAATGGTCACAATAAACCAAGGAAAGACAAGCAACTACTTAAACTTCTTTTTGATGACTACAACGAGTATGTTTCATTTAAGTATTCAAGGCCATATTCTAGTATGAGTTGCGGCTCTTGTGTTAATGTTGTTACAGGATTCTTTCAGTCTGAGCTTGATAAATATGAAGAAAAACTAAATAATGCCAAATAGCATAAGGATAGTTAGAGAGTTTCAGGATATAATATTGTCAGAGGCTTCAATTAGGTGGGGAGAGGACTTTACAGTTAAGGATGTTGTTTATCACTTAGCAGAAAGTGGAATCATATCTCCAAAAACATTAAGAAATTACATGATGTTTAAAGATTTTGATAAATATATTGTTGATAATCAAGGACATATAGGAAATACTTTGATAGATATATCTATTAAACATAACATATCAGAGAAGCAGTGCAGGAATATTATATATAAACAAAGGTATAAGTTCCTAAAGGAAAGTAATATCAGGTAGTTCGTAAAAATCAACAGAACCTTCATTCGCCCAAATCTTACTGGCATAAACAGTGTGAATATGAGAATCTTCCTCTAAAAGTGCGTCCATTAATCCTTTTAGCAGATTATCTATATCAGGTCTTTGTTGGTGGTGCTTGCCAAACATTTTAACTTTCTTAACATTGCTCCAGGATTTAGGCATAGGGATATAAAATATAACGCATATTTCGTTTCCTAGATTAAATTTATAATCCCTAGCCCAACCTTTTATACTGTCTTTATAGTCCCAATACTTTAGAACGATAGGTCTTTTCTTCCAAGAATCAGCACGAGTCATTCTTGGTTTAGCCATACCTGAATATGGGTATCTAGTTAGAAAGCCTTGCTTCATCTATATCGCCTTTTTTCTTTTGATTTAAGTTTTCAGCTATGTTCTGAGTTAAAATCTCAAGTTTATTTGTACCATCATAAACTAATCCTACCATTTTAAAATTACCATCTTCCTCAATAGATTCTATCATTTCAGTGAGTCCTTTTGTTTCTAGGAATTTTCCTCCCTTAGCATTTCCAGTAGCCTTTAAATCTATACACACTCTGTACTGTTCGTTATCATCTAAAACCTGTACTGTTTCTTTTTTACTAACTTCTTTTTTCTTTGTCATTTTTTTTATTCTTTAAATTAGACTCATATTCATCCTTACATGTTTTATGAACCATTATACCGTTATTAGCCATTGTTCTAATACAGTGGCAACCTACGAATTTTTTTTCACAATTAGGGCATATTTTATTTTTATTTTTACTCATTTATTTTTTCTAATTCAAACTGTAGATGTGCAATAGCTTTAGTTAAGCAATCAACAGGAGTATCATGCTTATGATAGGCTCTTAATATGTATGTAGTTGCTGTAGCAAGGTGATAAGAAAGTTCAAAGTTATCACAAACTTTCCTAGCCTCATATCCATTTTTCCCTTTATAATATTCAGGCACTCTACTGTCATTTAATTTATCAAGAGTTGATGTAGGAATATATCCATTCCTTCCTTGCTCATAATATAATTGATTGTGTTTAGAATCTGTCTGAGGTGTAGCCATGTTGTCCTTTGATTTCAATGTTTTTAATTTTAATTATTACTTTATCTTTATTTGTATTTGTTCTTCTTATAATCTTTTCCATAACCTGCTCTTCTATTTCCTTATGGTCTTTTGAAAAAGCGAAGGTATCTATAAAGGATTCTTTATTTTTAGTTCTGACTCCTTTGTTTTTATACTCAAAGTCAACAATAACCCTATATATTGGTTTTTTCATTCAATAAATGTGTTTTAACATCAAGCTCTATTTGTATTGATTTAAGCTGACTGTACATTGCAAAGAACATCCATAAAGCTCCAATAAAAGTTCCTACGCTAAATATAACAAATACTGCCGTTATGTTTTGTATTAATTCCATTTTTCTGTTTTATTAAGTTTATACTCACTAAAGTTAACCTTCTCTCCAAATCTATTTGAAGCACTTACCATTGCAGAATCTATATCATAACCATCTTCTTTTAAATTAAAAATAACTGCTGCTAATCTCATCATACCATAATCCCTAAAAGCATCCAAGGGAGTGATAGTGCCATACTCATTCAAATGTCTTATTACTTTCTCTTTTTGATTTAATTTCATATTCTTCTATATTTTTTATTAATTTATTATTATTATCTAATCTGAAAAACCATTTTAAAAAACTTAACATTTTTCTGTTAATATTTTTAATAATTGTCCACTTGTGTAAATGCGTTCATTTCCTGAGTAGTCATTGTAGATACAAGTAAAGTTGTCATCCTCCCAAGTCCATAAAGAATTGACATTGTTCTTGATGTGTCCTTTAAGTACCCAC
>TARA_R110001606_G_scaffold145003_2_pt1 | contig 18016 bp, 14 predicted proteins | sample TARA_R110001606 | Tara Oceans TARA_R110001606 (sample SAMEA4398315) | marine metagenome | biome: Polar Biome; feature: [SRF] surface water layer (ENVO:00010504); material: water (ENVO:00002006), including particulate matter (ENVO:01000060) such as... | depth 5 m | reverse complement strand
ACTGAACACTGAACACTGAACACTGAACACTGAACACTGAACACTGCTTCTAAGGTTCAATCTCGCTCCAGTCGAAGCGGGTAATGCGGTTGCTGATCAGCGAGAACACATAGATGTCGCCGCCGCCCACCGCCACTTGTTCGGTGTCGAACAGGCCGCCGGGGCGGGTGCCCAGCGCCGGGTCCAGCCATTGGCCTTGGTAGTCCGGGTCGATCACGCCGGCGCCGTTGGCGCTGTAGTGGTCCGGGTTGCTCCAGGCGCGGGCCGCCATGTTGAAGCCATCGGCGACGATCACGGCGTCGTGGTCGGCGTCGTAGGCGAGGCCGGCGGGCAGGAACAGGCGATCCGGGTCGAAGCCGTCCGGATGGTCGTAGGTGCCGCCGCCCACGCCGACCTGGCCGATCAGAGCGCCGGTGGCCGGGTTCAGCGCCTGCAGACGCTGGTTGCGGCGATCGGTAACGTAGATCCGGTTGTCCAGGGCCAGCACGCCGCCGATCTGATCAAAGGTGCCGGCGTCGCCCTGGTTGAAGAAATCCGGGCCCAGGCTCCAGTTTTCGCCCAGGTCGTTGCCTTTGTCGCTGTCCACGCCGCCCGCGTACCAGTCGCCATTGAGGGTGCTGTTGCCGCTGTCGTAGTCGAAGCGCCAGACATAGTTGTCGAAGCTGGTGATGTAGAGGGCGTGCTGATCGGCGGCGCCGTCCTGGATCACGCTCACCGCCACCGGGTAATTGGTGTTGCTGGTGGACAGGCCGATTTCCGGCACCGGCAGGCCACCGGTGCGGTAGCTCAGGTTGAACAGCTCTTCGAGATTGCCGTTGGCGTCGTAGATGCGCAGGCTGGCGTCGCCGATGTACGGCCAGGGCAGGGTGGCGTCGGCGCCCACCAGCACCGCCACCGCCTCACCGATATTGGGGTCGGTGAAGGTGGCGATGCCGGTGACGCCGTAGCTGATGCTGGTGCCCGGGAAACGGCCCTGATAGTTGCCGGCGCTGTCGTACATATTGATGCGGGTGTTGGGAGTGTCGCTGACCAGCAGACGGTTCTTGCTGCCCAGCCAGGCCATGCCGCTGGCGGAATGAAGCTGGCCGGCCAGGGTGCGCGGGTAACCCCAGAATTCATGGTTGGCGACGGTGCCGACCCCGGCGGAGACCGAACAACGCAGCAGCGTGGTGCCGCTGGAATTGCTCCAGCATTTCTTGATGCGATTGTTGCCGGAATCGCTGACCAGATGCACCCGGGCATTGCTGTAGTAATAGCCGTAGGACCAGATGTTCTCGCGGTAGAAGCTGCCGTCGGCGCGCAGCACCGGCACCAGGTCGTTGGGCAGTTGGAAGGCGGCGTCTTCGTTGCCGGCGGTGGTGGGTGAGCGCATTTCCACCTGATGAATGCCCAGGTGGCCGTACATCCAGGTGGCTTCGGCGTCGGCGCTCAGGCTGGCGCGGTAGTGGATCGGCTGCGGATCAGCCAGATCGCCCTGATTGGGGAACAGGATAATGCGACCGTTGTAGGTGTCCGCCACGTAGAGATTGCCGTCGGCGTCGGTGCGCACGCCACGGGGACGCTTGAGATGGTCCACGTTGCCGTGGTCGTCGCGGAAGCGGCCGAGCATGTCGCGCAGGGTGAGCTCGCCGGTGAGCGGATCAACCTGGAAAATCTTGATGCGGTTGTTGCCGTTGTCGGCCACGTACAGATAGGTGGCGTCGCTGGCGGGTGCCTTGTAATAGGTCATGCCCTGGGGAATGCGGAAGCCGTCGCGCTTGGCCGGCTCGCCGGCGTAGTCGTCGTAGTGGCTGGAATCGCTGCCGTAGTCCTTGTCGACACCGCGCAGAATCGGGCCGGCGCCGACGTAATCGCCGCTGCCGTTCTGATACCCCAGGGTTTCAATCAGCGTGGCCTGGTAGCCGTTGTCCGGGTCAATGCGAAACGACTTGATGCGGTGATTGAACTCATCGGAGACGTAAATAAAGCCCTGCGGGGTGATGGTCATGTTGCGAGGCAAGTGCAGATCGGTGCCGCCGCCGCTGCCTTCCTGGCCAATCGAGGTGACGTACTCGAACGCCCCGGGGCCGCTGGCGACGGTGCGGAAGAAGTGGATCTGGTGGCGGCCCACGTCGTTCACGTAAAGCCCGGCGAGGCGGTCATCCTCGGCTTCACTCTTGGACAGAAAGGCGATGCCCAGCGGCGCGCGAATGTCCGGCACGGCGCTGGCCGGGCTGTCCGCGGCCAGGGTCTGGTCGGCGTCGTCCAGAGTGCCGGTGAGCTGGCCGTTGAGATTGAGCACCTGCACGCGGTGATTGCCCATGTCGGCCACGTAGACGCGCGCCGAACTGGCGCCCAGGCTGACGGTGTCGCGGTCATAGGTGACCGTGGTGGGCGTATTGAACTGATAGCGTTGATGCGCCACCTCACCGCTCAGCTCGGCGCTGCGGTCTTCATCGGCGAAGGTGTCAAAAGCACTCGCGGCGATTGGCATGCCGGACAGCAAAAAAACGCCGCCGGCCAGCCAGGACAGACTTTTCTTGTTCATCTTTTCTCTCCCGGTTTTTTATTTTTAATCTTTAAGAAAGTTTTCAGTGTTCAGATAAGAGCAAAGAAACCGTCAAAACCACCAAAATCTTTTACTGAAAACTGAAAACTGAAAACTGAAAACTGAAAACTTTTTTTCTATCTCTCCAAAAACGCTTTCATCCCCCGGTCGGCTTCGTCGCTGACGATCTGTTCGAGAAAATGGCGGTATTCCGCTTCCAGCCCGGCCGCCACGCGCTGGCTGTCGGGGCGGTTGAGCGTCAGGGTATGGGCGACACTGGCCGGTTTGGCGGCGGCGATGGTGGCGGCGATGGCGTTGGCCTGATCGAGCACGCCGTTGTCGTCCGCCAGGTATTGCAGCAGCCCCAGGCGCAGTGCTTCGTCGGCGTCGATGGCGCGGTTGGTGAGCTGCGCGTCGAGCGCGCGGGCGCGGCCGATGCGCTCGGGCATCAGCGCGCTCCAGCCACCGTCCGGGCTGAATCCGACCACGGTGTACCAGGGCGCGAAGTGGGTTCGCGGGCCGCCCACGGCGATGTCGCAGGCCAGCACCAGGCCCACTGATCCACCGGTGACGGTGCCGTGCACCGCCGCCACCGTGGGGCAGGGCAGCGTGAGCAAATCCAGGATGGCGGCGTTCAGTTCGCCGACCACGCGGGCGGCGTAGTCGTAACGCTGGGCTGGCGGGGTGTCATAAAAGGCGCCGACGTCGCCGCCGGTGGAAAACGAACGGCCCGCGGCCGCCAGGATCAGTACCCGTGGCGGGTCGCGACGCAGTTCGGCGAGCGCGTCGCGCAGGGCGGTGAGCAAGTCCGGCACCAGGGCGTTGTGGCGCGCGCCGCGATTCAGGGTGAGCCGGGCAATGCCGTTGTCGCGCTCGGCGAGCACCAGGGGCGCGTTGTTGGTGGTCATGGTTTGTCGTCGCTCCGTGGTTGCGGAGCGAGCCCCAGGCGCAGCATGTCGTCCACGGCGGCGACCACGTCGTCGGGGGACACATCGGATTGCCACAGCCCGTAGCGCATGCCCAGAAAGTGGGACATACCCATCAGCGCCCAGGCGCGCACCCGGTTGTCGCCGGGGCGCACTTCCCCACGGCTGACCGCGTCGGCGAGCAGGGTGGCGTAGGCGTCGCCAAAGGCTTCGTAATATTCCTGATAGATCTCTTCGTCGACGAACTGTGCTTCCTGGAGCACGCGGTACATCCACGGGTTTTCAGTAACGTAGCCGAGGAACGCCCGCAGGCCACGCGCCTCCGCATCGAGGCGGTCCTGGGCGCCATCCACGTGGCGGGCCAGGTGGGCGCGTACCTTGTGGCCCATGTCGCGGACCAGTTCGCGCAGGGTTTCCTCCTTGCCGGTGAAGTAGCAATAGAAGGTGCCTTGGGCGACGCCGGCGCCACGGGTAATGTCGGTGATGCCGGCACGGTAATAGCCGAGCGTGCCGAAGGCTTCTTCGGCGGCCTTGAGAATGCGCGCGCGGGTACGGGCGCCGCGCGCGGTTTTCGGCGTGCCGGGGCCGGCGTCGGCGGCTTTGCGTTGGGGTGTGGAGCTCATGGCGCAGCGGGTATCCGGTCGGTTGTCGTTGTTTTGAAAACTGAATCAGTATTCAATAACGGTAAGGGTCGGCCGATAAGCTGTCAAGCAGGTCAAGCTTCAGACGCCGCCCGGACTTCCCGGTCAGCTTGTTCAAACGCCCTTGAATAAAGGGCTTGAGACGGATCAGGCGAAACCAGTGGGAGGGGGCCGGGAAGGCCGGCCTGGGAACGGCGAAATCTTTCGCGCTTGCAGAAAGGTGAATCAGTTGTCATATTGTGGAGTAAGCCGGTGCCGTAGACAATGCTCTCCGCCGGGCCGAACACTCCAACCATAATAACGCTGCACCCTGGCTCCGACGTTTTGGAGCCTGAAGGTTCGAACAACAACGACAAGACTCACGGCCTCGGCCTGAGCGAGAAAGGGAGACATCACATGAAGCGTCTTTTGACCGCTACGGCGTTCACCCTCACTGCCCTTGGCGCCGCCACTTCGGCGAGTGCCGCGGAGGCGATCAAAATCGCCCACGTCACCGGTTTTACCGGCGCGCTGTCCGCCTACGCGGAACAGCTGCAGGTCGGCATGGAGATGGGCTTCGAATACGCCACCGACGGCAAGATGGAAGTGGATGGCCGCAAGATCGAGCTGATCAAGAAAGACACCCAGCTCGATCCCGCCCGTGCCCGCGCCCTGGTGGAAGAAGCCTACGCCGAGGACGATGCCCAGATCGTGGTGGGGCCGGTGGCCTCCGGCGTGGCGTTGGCGACGCTGCCGATCGCCGAGGAATATGAGCGCATCATCATGCCCGAGGGCGTGGCGGACGCGATCACCGGGGATCAGTGGAACCGCTACGTGGTACGGATCGGGCGTAACTCTTCCCAGGACGCCGTTTCCAATGCGGTGGCGTTGGGTATGCCGGGGGTGTGCGTGGCCACCATCGCTCAGGATTACGCGTTCGGTCGTGATGGCGTGTCCGCGTTCAAGAAAGCCATGAAGACCCAGGGCGGCGAAGTGGTGCATGAGGAATATCTGCCCACCGACGCCACCGATTTCACCGCCGCCGCGCAGCGTTTGTTCGCGGCCCTGAAAGATCGTAAAGGCTGTGACGAAGGCAAATACATCTTCGCCATCTGGGCCGGCAGCGCCAACCCGCTGAGCCGTATCCAGGATCTGCACCCGGAACGCTACGACATCAAACTGGCCACCGGCGGCAATATTCTGCCAGCGCTGGTCAGCTACTCCGAGTTCCCGGGCATGCAGGGCGCCGGCTTCTACTACTTTGAGTCTCCGGACAACAAAGTAAACGACTGGTTCGTGAAGGAGCACTTCAAGCGCTACAACGCGGCGCCGGATTTTTTCACCGCCCAGGGTTTCGCCCAGTCCATGGCGATCGTGGCGGCGGTCAAGAAAGCCGACGGCTCCACCGATTCGGAAAATCTGATCAAAGCCTTCGAAGGCCTGATCTTCGAAACGCCGAAAGGCAAGATGATCATCCGCAGCGAAGACCACCAGGCGTTGCAGTCCATGTATCACTTCCGCATCAAGGTTGAAGAGCGTGATGACTGGTTCGCCGATCGCAAGGTCACCGCCGGCGTGCCGGAGTTGGTGCGCACCATCGGCATCGACCAGATGAACATTCCGATCCTCAATAAGTGAAGGCGGTTGAAAGTTAAACGTTAAAAGTTGAAAGCGCGGGCCGGTTTGTACCATCCGAAACGCCGTGCCCGCGCCCGGTTTTCCTTTCAACTTTGAACTTGCAACTTTCAACTGGCGATTTTCGCGACTCGTGTTCCCCTTATTCCGATAACACGAAGGGACCATCCATGGCCTCCTTGCAACCCGAAACCGTCTCCCGCCCGGTGCTGGAAACCCGTGACCTGACCATCAATTTCGGCGGACACGTGGCCGTGAACCGGGTTTCGTGCGCGTTCCACGCGGGAACGCTGACTTCCATCGTGGGCCCCAACGGGGCGGGTAAAACCACCTGGTTCAATCTGATTTCCGGGCAGCTCGCCGCCTCCGCGGGCAGTGTGCGCCTTTTTGATGAAGACATTACCTCCCTGGGCGCGCCGGCGCGTGCCGACAAAGGCCTGGGCCGTGCGTTTCAGCTGACCAATCTGTTTCCCAACCTGAGCGCGCTTGAGAACGTGCGGCTGGCGGTGGCCTCGCGCCATCGCATCGGCCATGTGTTCTGGCAAATGGCGTCCAAGCGGCGCGACATCAGTGACCGTGCCGCCGCCTATCTGGAGCAGGTCAATCTGGGCAAACGCGCCGACACACCAGTGGCGAATCTGCCCCACGGCGACCAGCGCAAGCTGGAAGTGGCGTTGATGCTGGCGCTGGAGCCGGAAGTGTTTATGTTCGACGAACCCACCGCTGGCATGAGCGTGGATGAGGTGCCAGTGATTCTGGAGCTGATCGCCAATATCAAGCATCAGCAGAACAAGGTGATTCTGCTGGTGGAACACAAGATGGACGTGGTGCGCTCATTGTCTGATCGCATCGTGGTGTTGCACAACGGCGAACTGGTGGCCGATGGCGAGCCCGCCGAGGTGATCGCGTCGCCCATCGTTCAAGAGGCTTATCTGGGCGTGAGCCCGGATCAGGAGCCGCGCGACAGCCAGGGAGCCGCCGTATGAGTGACGCCATTCTCACCCTATCCGGGGTCAGCGCCGACATCGACCAGTACCACATTCTGCACGGCGTGGACCTTGAAGTGCCCGCCGGCGAGCTGACCGTGCTGCTGGGTCGCAACGGCGCCGGCAAGAGCACCACCTTGCGAACCATCATGGGCCTGACCACGGTCACCGCCGGCGAGGTACGCTTTCGCGGCGAGCCGATCACCAGCCAGCCGACCCCGCGCATCGCCCGCCAGGGCATCGCCTTCGTGCCGGAAAGCATGGGCATTTTCAGCATGTTGACGGTGCGTGAAAACATGGTGCTGGCGGCGGTGTCCGGGCGCCTGGACGAGCAGCGGCTGAACTGGATTTTCGATCTGTTTCCGCCGATCAAGAAATTCTGGGATCGACCCGCGGGCAACCTCTCCGGTGGCCAGAAGCAGATGCTGGCGATTGCCCGCGCGGTGATCGAGCCCCGTGAACTGCTGCTGGTGGATGAACCCACCAAGGGGTTGGCGCCGGCCATCATCAATGACCTGGCGGACGCTTTCGAGCAACTTAAATCCCAGAACGTGTCGATTTTGCTGGTGGAACAGAACTTTAATTTTTCCCGGCGGCTGGGGCAGTCCGTGGCGGTGATGAGCGACGGCAAGATCGTGCATCGCGGCAGCATGGCGGACCTCGCCGACAACGAAGAACAGCAGCACGAATTGCTCGGGTTGGGGCTGGGCGAACACCAGTAATGATCGTCAACGGGTTGGCGGCGCCGGCCGCGTTAGGGCCTGTTCACACTAATTTAGATGGCCGCGTTGCCGCCCCAAAGCGGGCCAGGCAAGGCGCGAGGAGAGAGGTTTAGCATGCTAAATGAACGACGAGCAACACCGCCTGGCCCGCTTTGGGGCGCAACCCGAACGGCCTCCGGCGCGACCATCAAAATGAGTGTGAACAGGCCCCAATAAGGAGAACACCAGGATGTCCGCTCTCGAGAAGACATTGGACAATAAAAGCGCGCGGCGCGAAAGGCTGTGGAAGGCGCTGTGGAAAGGGCCGCGTGCCCGCTTTGCCGCGTTCCGCGAAGAGAAGCCACACCTGTTTTTGCTGGCACTGATGATGCTGGTGCCGTTGTTTATGATTAACCCGACCACCTGGGCGGTGCTCACCATCAGCGGCCTGGCGATGGGCGCCATGGTGTTTCTGATGGCGTCGGGCATGACGTTGACGTTCGGTTTGATGAACGTGCTGAATCTGGCCCACGGCGCTTTCATTTCGTTGGGCGCCTTCGCCGGTGCCACGGTGCTCACCGCCTGGCTGAACGGCTATTCCGGAGACAGCTCCCTGCTGGTCAATCTGGTCGCTATTTTACCGGCGCTGGGGTTCGCGCTGGCGGTGGCCGGGCTGGTCGGGCTGCTGTTCGAGCGTCTGGTGATCAAGCCGGTGTACGGCGATCACCTCAAGCAGATTCTGGTCACCGTGGGCGGCTCGATCATCCTGCTGGAGCTGATCCAGGTGATCTGGGGCCCCAACGAGATTCCGGTGCCGCGCCCGGACGCGTTGCGCGGTGCGTTTATCGTCAGCGATGCGATTCCCCTGATCGGTGGCATTGCCTTGGAAAAATACCGTTTGATCGCGGTGCTGTTGGGGCTGGCCGTGTACGGCCTGATGACCTGGGTGATTGATCGCACCCGCGTCGGGGTGCTGATCCGCGCCGGTGTCGAAGACCGGGAAATGGTGGAAGTGCACGGTTATCGCATCCGCCTGCTGTTTCTCGGCGTGTTCGTGGCCGGCTCCGCGCTGGCCGGCCTGGGTGGCGCCATGTGGGCGATGTACCGGGAGATCATCACCGCGCACATGGGCGATGAGCTGATGATCTCGGTGATCGTGGTGATCATTCTGGGCGGCCTGGGTTCCATCAAGGGCTGTTTCTACGGCGCCATTCTGGTGGGCCTGATCAATCTCTACGTGGGCTTTCTGGAGCCGCGGCTGGCGGCGGTGGCCACGGTCGGGCTGATGGTGGGCGTTCTGATGTGGCGCCCCCAGGGGTTGATCCCCGTGATCAAGGTGTGAGGGCAAAAGCGATGTTGAATGCGATTTTTTCCGGCGACACGCCGCGCAGCCGTCCGCTCACCGCGATTCTGCTGGTGATCCTGGTGTGCCTGGCATTGGGGCCGTTTCTGTTCGATGGCACCCGGGCGTTTTCCACCCTGGGCATGATCTGCGTGTTTATCGTGGTGGTGGCGTCTTACGATTTGATGCTGGGCTATACCCACATCGTTTCGTTCGCCCACACCATGTTTTTTGGCATTGGCGCCTATGGCATGGCGATCGCCACCGACGCCATGGGCAATAATTTCACCGCCATTCTGGTCGGGCTGGCCGGGGCGATCGCGCTCAGTGTGGTGCTCTCACTGCTGCTCGGGCTGCTATCGCTGCGGGTCAAGGCGATCTTCTTCGCCCTGGTGACACTGGCGGTGGCGTTCGCGTTTCTGAGCCTGGCCACCCAGCTCTATAACATCACCGGCGGGGAAGACGGCCTGCGCGTGCGCGTGCCCCGGGAGTTGGGCCCGGCGTTCCGCCCGTTCGACGGAGAGCTGCGCGGCTTCAGCATCGTGACCTTTCTGAGCGGCCTGTTCACGGAGCCGGGCAATCTTGGCGAGGTGCTGCGCGAATCCGTGTTCAAGGTGCGTTTCAGCGGCCGCGAGCTGATGTACTACGTGGCGTTCGTGGTCTCGCTGCTGGTCTTCCTGTTCCTGTTGCGCATGGTCAACTCGCCGTTCGGCCGGGTGTTGCAGGCGATTCGCGAAAACGAGTTCCGCGCCCAGGCGCTGGGTTACCGGACCGTGTTCTACCGCACCGCGGCGGTGATTGTCTCGGCGGTGCTGGCGACCCTGGCGGGGGTGATGTTCGCGTTGATCAACCGCTATGTGAACCCGGAAAACACCCTCGATTTTCAACTGATGGTGTTCATTTTGCTGATGTGCGTGATCGGCGGCATGGGTACCCTGTATGGATCGGTGGTGGGGGTGGCGTTGTTCCTGCTCGCCCAGAATTACCTGCAGGATCTGCTGCGGCTGTTCGCCGCCCAGGTGCCGGCGGGTGGGGTCATGGCGGAGCTGGTCGCTCCGGATCGCTGGCTGTTGTGGTTTGGCGTGTTGTTCGTGCTGAGCGTGTATTTCTTCCCCACCGGCATCGTTGGCCAGCTTCGCATCTGGTCGCGACGCCGCAAGCCCGCCGCCTGAGCGAAGCGCGGCGTCCATTGGTTCTATGGTTGGTAATCCGAGGAGTTCCCCATGCGTTTGCAGCAGCGTGTTGCATTGATTACCGGCGCCGGCCGGGGCATCGGCCGCGCGGTGGCCGAGGGCTACGCCCGTGAAGGTGCCCGGGTGGCGGTGGCCGACCTGGACGGCGATAACGCAGAGCAGGCGGCGCAGGCGATTCGCGCCGCCGGCGGTGAAGCCATGGCACTGACCATGGACGTTACCGATGAACAGGCGGTGGAGCAGGGCGTGCAGGCGGTCATTGATCGGTGGGGCGTTCTCGACATCGCCTTCGCCAACGCCGGTGTCCAGCATATCGACCCGATCGACAAACTCGACTACGCGGACTGGCGCCGGGTGGTGGGCGTGCACCTGGACGGCGCTTTTCTGCTGACCCGGGCGGCGCTGAAACGCATGTACGCCGGCAACGGTGGCCTGATGCTGTTTATGGGGTCGGTGCATTCCCTGGAGGCGTCGCCGCTGAAATCCCCCTACGTGGCGGCCAAGCACGCCTTGCTCGGCCTGTGCCGCTCGGTGGCCAAAGAGGGCGCCGGCCACAACGTGCACAGCAACATCATCTGCCCGGGCTTCGTGCGCACCCCGCTGGTGGAGAAACAGATTCCCGAGCAGGCCCGGGAACTGGGTATGACCGAGGAGGAAGTGGTCCGCAACGTGATGCTGAAAAACACCGTGGACGGCGAGTTCACCACCGTCGAGGACATCACCCAACTGGCCATCGACCTCGCCGCCTTCCCCTCCAAAGCGCTCACCGGGCAAGCGATTACCGTGAGTCATGGGTGGAATATGCATTGAAAGCGGAAAGAAGTTGAAGGTTAAAAGTTGAAAGTTAAAACGCGGGCCCAAGCCGTGCCCGCTGAGAGGATATCGCCGCGCCTACGTCATGAACGCGGGCACGGTGGTCCATTTCGCTCGGGCTTGCGGCGCGTTCAACTTTTAACCTTTAACTTTTAACTGCAGCTTCCAACCTTCAACTTGTTTACAGCGGCGCAGCCGTCCTTGACTTACTGTCCATAAGAACAGTATTCTTTGCTTCCGGCGGGCCCCCTTCAGGTGATCGTTCTGCGACCCCTCCGAAGCCTGATTGATCTCCAGGTTCCAGGGATGGAACCGGGCTCCCGGCTTGATTTCAGTTCAGCGGTGCCGCCGCCGTTTTCTGTACGGTGGCGGCCTCGTCGGGTGCGCCCTCAGGCTTGCCGGCCCTGCTCCTCGTGTTCGGGCAGGGTGATGTTCAGCTCCAGAATCTCACAGCCGGATTCCCGGTCCACCTGCACCATTACCGCGTCCTGATCCACCGGCACGTACTTGCGCACTACCGCCAGCAGTTCTTCCTGAAGCTGGGGCAGGTAGTCCGGGCCGCCGCGGGTGGAGCGTTCGCGGGCCACGATGATCTGCAGGCGTTCCTTGGCCACCGAAGCGGAGCTGTTTTTCTTGGGTAGCAGGTAGCTGAAAATGCCCATCACTGACCTCCAAACAGACGCCCGAACAGGCTTTTCTTGTTGGCGGTCAGGAAACGGTGTGCCCGGTCTTCGCCAAGAAAGCGACCGACCGCGTCTTCGTAGGCCTGGCCGGCGTCGGATTCGCCTTCCAGGATCACCGGTGCGCCGGAGTTACTGGCGTTGAGCACCGCCTGGGATTCCGGAATCACGCCGAGCAGTTCGATGGCGAGAATGTCCTGCACGTCTTCCACCGACAGCATCTCGCCGCGCTCCACCCGTTGCGGTGAATAGCGGGTCAGCAACAACCGGGCGGGAATGTCGCCTTCGCCCCGTTCCGCTTTGCGGGTTTTGCTGGAGAGAATGCCCAGAATACGGTCCGAGTCACGCACGCTGGAGACTTCCGGGTTGGTGACCACGATCGCTTCGTCGGCGAAATAGGCGGCGGTGAGCGCGCCTTTCTCGATGCCCGCCGGGCTGTCGCAGATCACGTAATCCATGCCCAGCTCGATCAGGCCTTGCAGAACCTTTTCCACGCCTTCCAGGGTCAGGGCGTCTTTGTCGCGGGTTTGCGAGGCAGGCAGGATGAACAGATCGTCGACTCTTTTGTCCTTGATCAGGGCCTGCTTGAGGTTGGAGTCGCCGTTGATCACGTTGACCAGGTCGTACACCACGCGCCGCTCACAGCCCATGATCAGATCCAGATTCCGCAGGCCCACGTCGAAATCGATCACCGTGGTTTTATAACCACGCATAGCCAGACCGGTGGCTATGGCCGCGCTGGTAGTGGTTTTGCCCACGCCGCCCTTGCCGGATGTCACGACCACGATTTTTGTCACGATCTCATCTCCTCGAAATCCTTGCTTGCTGTGTAAGTGGAGTCTGGCCAGGTGTCCGGCAGACGTTAAAGACCGGTGAAGCGCATCGCGTCGCCGTCCAGGGTGATGTGCACGGCTTTGCGGCGATGGTCGTCCGGCAGGCCCTCGGCGACCCGGTAATGGCCGGCGATGGACACCAGTTCGGCGTCCAGATCCTGGCAGAAGATGCGCGCATCGGTGTCGCCGCGCACGCCGGCCAGGGCGCGGCCGCGCAGCTTGCTGTAAACGTGAATGTGCCCTTCGGCCATCAGTTCGGCGCCGGTGCTCACCGGCGCCAGCACGATCAGATCGCCCTGGCTGTAGATTTGCTGGCCGGAGCGCACCGGCTGGTCGACCACCAGGGTGCCGGTGCGGCCGGCGGAGGCGTCCTCGCCATGGCCTTCGCCGGCGCCGGGCGCGGGGGTGTCGGCGCGCGGCACATCGCGGCCGCCGCTCAGGCTGATGCTGCCCAGGCCCAGCATCAGGGCGGTGTCGCTGTCGAGCACCTCGTTGCGCGCCAGCGCCACCAGGTTAACGCCCAGCCCGCGCAGGGTGTCCACCGCGCTCATCAGCTCCACCTGGCTGATCTCTTCCGGGTTGCTGACGTCCACCACCACCGGCGCGTCACGGAGCCAGCGGCCGTCCTGTTCAAGACGCTGGCTGACCTGTTGGTGCAGGGCGTTGGGGTCCAGGCTTTTCAGATTCAGGACCGTCATCATCAACATGCGGCCCTTGAATTCCAGAACCGACTTTTCCTCGAATGCCACCGTCATTATGGAGTCTTTTTTGATGTGGGTTGACGCCCGGGCAGGGCACACCGGCCCGCCGGGGCGGAACGGGGAAAGCCTAGTCGAAACCGACAGGCGGCGAAAGCCGCGCGCCGTCCGGTGTTTGTTAAATTTCACGGGAGTGGGATGGGATGGTCAAAAAAGACGCGATATGGGGGGCGCCGGACGCCAGACGCCGGACGCCAGACGCTTAAAGTCAAAACCCTGGTCTGATGGGCCTTGCGGCTACGCAACTCTCTGTTGCAACGCCGCAACGCTCTCCGGATGGGGTTTTAGCGTCCGGCGTCCGGCGTCCGGCGTCCAATCAAATCGGCCGGGCGGTGTGCATGTCCACGTCCTTGAGGTCCTTGTCGAAGGCGTCGGTGAGCAGGCAGTCGTAACGCATGGCGTCGTATTCGAACACCGCTTCCAGTTTGTCCGCCGGGAACACCCCCTTGGCCACCGCGTCTTCGAATTTCTCGCGAATAGTGGTGCCAGAGAGCTCGCCTTTGCCGTCCGCCTTGAGGAAGGCCAGGTACTCGGTCTCCACTTCCAGCAGCTTGTTGTAGGTGGCCTCGACCCGGCCGATGTTGTCTTCCGGGTCCTGGGGCAGGTAGGCGTTGGCGGCCAGGGCGTCGCGTACGCTGGTCGGCGACATGATTTGCTCGCCCAGTTCCCGCACCAGGTCGTCGCTGGCCGGGTGCGCCAGGCACGGCCGGCCGATCGGGAAGAACAGCCCCTTGAGAACCCGGGCGATGCCGAAATGCCCGAAGTTGCGGCTGAAGTCGTCCAGCGCGTCGTGGGCGTGGTTGAAGGCCCGGTGCAGCGCATAGGCGGCGTGGGCATCGTTGGCGGCGTCGCGGGGCAGGGTGGCGTGGAACTTGAGGATCGCGCAGGCGATCAGCAGCTCGCTGTGCACGTCGCCAAGCCGGGCGGAGAGCATTTCACGACGTTTCAGGTCACCGCCGAGCAGGGCGAAGGCGACGTCGGCGAAGCTGGCCAGCACCGCGGAATAGCGGCTGATCTGGCGGTACCAGGGCGCGCTGAAGCTGTCCGCGTTGTCGGGCAGGCCGGCCAGCCGGCCGCCGGTGAGGCCAAACACCAGGCCGCGGCTCATGTTGCTCAGCGAGTGCCCGGCGTGTTTGAAGAACAGGCCATCGAAGGTGTCCAGGCCGCGTTCCTGATCCTCGTCCTGGATCGCCTGCAGTTCGTCGTACAGATAGGGATGGCAGCGCATCGCGCCCTGGCCGAAGATCATCAGCGAGCGGGCCAGCACGTTGGCGCCTTCCACCGTGATCGCCACCGGAATTGACTGGTAGGGCAGGGCCATGAAGTTACGCGGGCCCATTTGCACGGCCCGGCCACTGGCCACGTCCATGCCCTTGTTGATCAGAATCCGCATCAGTTCGGTGGAGTGGTACTTGGCCATGGCGGTGACCACCGAGATGGTGCCTTCCTCCAGGCCCCGGGTGACCAGGTGCCGGTAGGCTTCCAGGGTGTAGGCAATGCCCGCCACGTCGGCGGTTTGTTCCTGAACGCCCTCGAAGTCGCCGATCGCCACATTGAACTGGCGGCGGATGCGGGCGAAAGCGCCGGTCATGCGGTAGCCGATCTCGCCGCTGGCGGTGGCCAGCGAGGGCAGGGACACACCGCGTCCGGCCCCCAGGCACTCGATCAGCATGCGCCAGCCCTTGCCGGCCATTTCCGGCCCGCCAATGATGGCGTCCAGGGGCACGAACACGTCCTCGCCGTTGATCGGGCCGTTCATGAACGGTGAACCGCCCGGGTTGTGGCGCCGGCCGATTTCCACCCCGGGGGTGTCGGCGGGCAGCAGCGCGCAGGTGATGCCGATTTCTTCCTGGTCGCCGAGCAGGTGGTCCGGGTCATAAAGCTTGAACGCCAGGCCGACCACGGTGGCGATGGGCGCCAGGGTGATCCAGCGCTTGGCGAAGTTCAGGCGCATGCCGAGCACTTCTTCGCCGTCCACGGTCTGTTTGCACACCACGCCCTTGTCGGGGATGGCGCCGGCGTCGGAGCCGGCTTCCGGGCCGGTCAGGCCGAAGCAGGGGATCTCGGTGCCGGCGGACAGCCCCGGCAGCCAGCGTTGTTTCTGTTCATCGGTGCCGTATTTGGCGAGCAACTCGCCCGGGCCCAGGGAATTGGGGACCATGGCGGTGACCGCCGTGGTCAGTGAGCGGGTGGCGATCTTGCTCATCACCCGGCTCTGCGCGTAGGGGCTGAAATCCTTGCCGCCGTATTCCTTGGGAATGATCAGGCTGAAGAAGCCTTTGTCCTTCAGGAACTGCCAGACTTCCTCGGGCAGATCGCGCAACTCATGGTAGATCTTCCATTCGTTGAGCATGCCGCACAGTTCTTCGACTTCGTTGTCGATGAACGCCTGTTCCTCGTCGGTGAGGCGGGTGAAGGTGACCTTGGAGAAATCTTCCCAGTCCGGCTGGCCGCTGAACAGCTCCGCCTCGAACCAGGTGGCCCCGGCCTCGATGGCTTCGCGTTCGGTGTCGCCAATCGGCGGCATCATCTTGCCGAGCATGCCGTACACCGGTTTGCTGATCAGTTTGCGCCGCAGCCCGGGGTGGTTCAGCACCACCAGGGCGCCGATCAGCAGGATCAGCAGAATCGGGTTGTACAGCCAGTGCGCCAGCAGTCCGCACAGCAGCCAGACCACGGCGAACACGACACTGCCGATGGTCAGCGAGACTTGTGCGTAAAACAGGGAAATCAGCGTGGCGACCAGTATCAGCACGGCCAGCAGGCTTAGCATGGTCCTCTCCTTTGCCAGGGTGGGTTCCGCGAAGGGGTATCAAACCCCGAGAATAAGTCGTTCCGATGCGAAACAGATGAACGTGCGTACGAGTGTATCTGGATGATGCCGATTTGGTCCGGCTTTAACAGTATTTAATTAATCGGCGTGGTCATGATGGCCACCGCCGGTGCGGCGACCTCTGAAAACGCGGCACTGAAAACTGAACAGCGGGCCTCGAATCCCTTACAATCGGGCCGGTTTCATTTTCCTAAGGAGCACCCGGTGCAGGACAACCCCTCGATCATCGACGTCAACGAACAGAACATTCAACAGGTTCTGGAAGCCTCCCGGCAGATTCCCGTGCTGTTCGACTTCTGGGCCTCCTGGTGCCAGCCCTGCCAGCAGATGGCGCCGTTGCTGGAGAAAATCGCCAACGAATACCAGGGCAAGCTGGTGCTGGCCAGGGTCAACGCCGATGAGCAACAGGCCATCGCGTCCCAGTTCGGCGTGCGCAGCCTGCCGTCGTTGAAGCTGGTCTATCAGGGGCAGTTGGTCAACGAACTGGACGGCGCGCAAACCGAGGGCGCGCTGCGCCAGTGGCTGGCGCCGGTGCTGGACCCGGACGCCGCCGAGAAAGAGCAGGAAGAGGGCTTCCTGGAGCAGATTCGCATGGCGATCAGCGCCGGTCACGGCGACCAGGCCGAACAGGCGCTGCGCCAGACCTTGGAGCAGCAGCCGGATAAGCACGCCTTCCGGGCGCTGCTGGTCGAGTTCCTGCTCGGCGAAGGACGTCTGGACGAGGCGCAATCGGTGCTGGCTGAGATCGCCGAAGACGTGGAAGAACTGCGCCCGTTCCGGGCCCGCTTCGCCCTGCTGGAAAAAGTGCAAGGCAACGGCGAAAGCCTGACTGAGCTGGCTCAACGCATCCAGAACCAGCCGCAACCCGAGGACCTGCACGCCTACGGCCTGCGCGCCGCCGCCGCCGGCCAGTTCGAAGCGGGCCTGGAAGCACTGCTGACACTGCTGCGCGATCACCCGGACTACCAGGACGGCACCGCCCGCGCCGCGCTGTTGCAGGTGTTCGACTGCCTGCCCAAAGGCGATCCCCTGGCCAGCCAGTATCGCCGGCGCATGTTTACGTATCTTTATTGAGTGGGGCGGTTCGGGTTTCAAGCTTCAAGCTACAGGCTACAACATGGGCAAGGCCGGGGTGGGGCAAAGGCCATGCCCGCGCCCTGCTGAACACGGAACATTCCTCTTCGTTCTGAGCGCGTCAGCGCCTTTCTGCAACGCCGTGTAGGAGCAGGCCCTGCCAGCGACGTCTTTTGGCCGAAGGGTATGGCGTCTTTGCCCCGCGCCTGAGGGTTTCAGCGCGAGACGCCCGACGTCCGACGCCCGACGTCAAGATCAAAGTCAAAACCCCGTTCAGATTGATGCCGGCCCCATTTCGGGGCTCCTCCTTTTCGTTTTGCGCACAAAAACGGTGCCCGATTCGGGGTTAATGCCCTTTATTGGGGCTGTTTATTCAGATTTCAGGCCGGTTTGTCCCTGAAGCGCCCTGTTGACGGCGGTTTTTGTTCTGGCTCGATTCTTGTATGCCCAGGTCCGGTGCAATGTCGGCGGGCTGCTTCCCGCTGGTGCAACGACGATCAGGGAGAACCCGATGAAGATGATTACCGCGGTGATCAAGCGGTGCGAGGCCGCTATGAAACTCCGTATCCTGGCTCCGCTCACGCTGGCTCTTACGCTGCTGCCTTCGTTGGCGCTGGCGGACACCCTGGAGCGCAGCGACACCGCCTGGATTCTCACCGCCACCGCGCTGGTGCTGTTCATGACCCTGCCCGGTCTGGGGTTGTTTTATGGTGGCCTGGTGCGCGCCAAGAACGTGCTCTCGGTGCTGATGCAATGCTTCGCCATTGCCTGTGGCGTGTCGTTGCTGTGGATGCTGGTGGGCTATTCGCTGGCGTTTACCGATGGCGGCGCCGCCAACGCCTGGATCGGCGGCTTTGATCAGGTGTTTCTGGCCGGCATGACCCGCGACACCCTGGCCGGCAATGTGCCGCAGAGCCTGCACGCCCTGTTCCAGATGACCTTCGCGATCATTACCCCGGCGCTGATTGTCGGCGCCTTTGCCGAGCGCATGCGCTTCGGCGCCATGCTTGGTTTTTCCTTGCTCTGGGTGCTGGCGGTGTACGTGCCGGTGTGTCACTGGGTGTGGGGCGGCGGCTGGCTGGCGCAGCTCGGGCT
>TARA_R110001606_G_scaffold157594_2_pt1 | contig 18025 bp, 12 predicted proteins | sample TARA_R110001606 | Tara Oceans TARA_R110001606 (sample SAMEA4398315) | marine metagenome | biome: Polar Biome; feature: [SRF] surface water layer (ENVO:00010504); material: water (ENVO:00002006), including particulate matter (ENVO:01000060) such as... | depth 5 m | reverse complement strand
TTAAACGGATAATACATATCGTCTAAAAACTGACGTTTAGCTTGTCCTGAATGGATCACTAAACCTTCTAATCCTTCACGCTCAATAATAGTACGAGTACGCTGCTGCAGTGTTGCAATATGTTCGGCGTATAAAACGGCTAATTTATCCATAGAAAACCCATCTGTTAAATTTAACTTATTTTAAGTCTAACATAGACCCTGTTTAACCCCAATGCAGATGCGCTAAAGCACTTGTGCCTTAGCCACCCATCTTCATATCCAATATTGGTGCCAGTATGTTTCCTTCGCGCCCTAAACGCGTGTGATAAACCTGACGATAAGCAAACACATTTTTTACGTACTCCCGAGTTTCACGGTACGGGATAAGCTCAATCCATAATTCAGCAGGCATAGCTTCATTTGGTAACCACTTTTTGATTCTATGGTAACCAGCGTTATACGAGGCAGTTGCTAGTATTTCGTTGCCATGGTTTTTGTTTTTTAAATATTCTAAATACTCTGTGCCTAAACGTATATTTGTTTTCGGCTGATTTAAGCGACTTCCTGAAACAGTACTTTTATTGACATACTTCGCTGTACTTGGTAATAACTGCATTAAACCACGCGCATTGGCGTGAGAACGCGCATCAGGTGCAAAAGAGCTTTCACGGCGCGAAATAGCAATGCTCCAAGTAACATCTATATGATTACGTTTACTATAACGCTCAAATAAATCTTGAAAAGCAAATGGGAAACGTAACTCTACATAATCCCATGCCTTAATTTGCGCTAAAGTATAAATAGTACTGTCGTACCAATCTAATTCTGCTGCGAGTTTTGAAGCCGCGAGCTTTTCTCCATCGCTAGAAGTGCTTGTTAAATAATTCCATTCGCGACGAGCCGAAGTAAACCGCTCAAGTTCATACATCGCTTTAGCACGTTTAAAACCTGGGGCATTAGCGACCTCATGCATTAATTTATCGCTCACTAACAATGGTTGATTATTGAGTTCAATAGGTAACCCCAACCGCGCGGCAGCCAAAAAGCCATAATAGTCACGCTCTTTTGCGACTATTTGCCAAATAGCTTTAGCACGCTGTGTATCACCTCGTTGAGCTAAACTGTAGGCTAACCAATATTGCTGACCCAGACTGAGATTTTCTTTACCTGTAAAAAACGCAACGATGCCCGACCAATCCTGAGTTTTCAGCATATTGCCTAACTGCCATTGCATTAATTTACGATCTTGACGATCTTTGGGCACTTTACTCAACCAGAAACGTGCCTCAGGATGACCTCTTGATGCCAACGCTAAAGCAAAACTATAATACACATCAGCCTTTTGCTCGTCAGAATAGTTAAACATTTTGTCTAACTTTTCCCACGCCTTGAGCGCTAAGGTTTTATCTCGCCAAATTAAGCGTTTAATTCCATAGTGTGCAATTTCGCTTTCCTTAACTGTTTTATGCTTGTAACGATACATTCCTGCAACTGCACTGGGATCGCTGCGAACTTTTCGATAAAAGTCAGCCAAGTATTGCTCATTTTTTGGTAATAAAGTTTTTAAGTATGGCAATAAACTTTGCGAACCACCTTGTGCTGATAACGTAATACGTTGCCATATTTGCTCTTGGCTCATATAACCTTTTTTACGCCAAGTACTAAATAATAGGTCACATTCTTCAGGCTGTGATTTCCCAACAGTCCATAAATTTGTTACTTGTCTCATTATCGCTTGTTCTGGTGCCCCTAAATCAAGCTGATACTGCAGGTAAGTGCAAGTCAGTTCAGTATTTGTAGTCTCACGATAATTATTAATAAAAGCGGCTTTGCGGTTTTGCTTTTGCAAATTCTGCAGCCATGCTTTGCGCACCGGCCACTCTAAAGGCGTACTTTGGTAAATAGTTAAATAACGCTCTATTTCAGATTGGTGCTCAATATCGGGATGGCGCTGCCAATAGACTTGTTCCACATAAGGCTTTAATGGATGGTCTAGCTGTGCTGTAATTTCTTTAAACTCCTGATAACTAGCATATTTAACTTTTCTTTCAGCATCTAAAAATGCGTCATGTTCAGTATTAGCGTAGGCAGAAAATAAAGGAAATAATAATGCTGCTGCCGTTACACTTAAAAATTGTTTTTTCATGATGACCTTAAATATTCAAAGGTAAATAAAAGACAAACACTTCGCCTACACCTTAGCACCAAACAAGCTATATTTTAACCAGTAGTAAGACACCACAGTAAATTTTTCGTTGCATTTTTAATTTAAAGCAAGCACACTGATTGAAATGCAAACTCATCGTACCAGTCTTAGTTCACTAACTAGGGAGAATAATAATGTTATATAAAAGCGATTCCTTTGAAGTTGCTTTCATCAAGGATAATATCGCCGAGTTCAAATTTTGTGTTGCAGGTTCTGTAAACACTTTGTCTCAGCAAACCTTGAAAGATTGCGCCTCTGCATTAAAAGAATTAGCCGCAAACAGCGATATCAAAGGCATGATTTTTACCAGTGATAAAGAACACTTTATTATTGGTGCCGATATTTTCGAATTTTTACCTACCTTTACTAAACCAGAAGCTGAATTAGTAACGTGGATCAAAGATGCCACTGATGTTTTTGACGCGCTAGAAGATTTACCATTCCCAACTTTAAGCGCTATCAATGGCTTAGCACTTGGTGGTGGTTGTGAGTGGGTACTTGCTACCGATTATCGTGTTGCTAGCACTGATGCTAAAATTGGTCTACCAGAAGTAAAACTTGGCATCATGCCTGGATTTGGCGGTACAGTTCGCTTACCACGCATTGTTGGTGCTGATAATGCGATGCTTTGGATCACCTCTGGTGCCGAAAACCGCGCAGCTGATGCTTTAAAAGTAGGTGCAGTCGATGCGGTAGTTAGTACTGACAAACTTATAGAGTCAGGAATTTCAACGCTTGAATTAGCAATCTCTGGAAAACTAGATTGGCAAGCTAAGCGACAAGTAAAATTACAACCACTTAAATTGAACCGTGTTGAGCAAGGTATGAGCTTTGCAATGGCAGAAGGTATGGTAATGGGTAAAACCAAAGGCCACTATCCTGCTCCTATTATGGCAGTTCGTACTATTAAAGCAGCAGCAAACTGTACTCGTGATGAAGCAATGGCGATTGAAAATGCCAACTTTGCTAAATTAGCACGCACTCCAGAAGCCGCAGCCCAAACGGGTATTTTCTTAGCAGATCAATACATCAAGGGGAAAGCGCGCAAACAAGCTAAAACCAGTGATGTAGTAATTAAACAAGCTGCAGTACTTGGTGCTGGTATTATGGGTGGCGGTATCGCTTATCAGTCAGCTTATAAAGGAACACCTATTATAATGAAAGACATCCAACAGGATGCGCTTGATTTAGGTATGGGTGAAGCATCTAAGCTATTAGGTCAAAAAGTTCAACGCGGCCATATGGCGATGGACAAAATGGTAGCAACGTTAGGTAAAATCAAACCAACTCTTAATGATAGCGATTTACAAAGCGCTGATATCATTGTTGAAGCAGTTGTTGAAAACCCTAAAGTTAAACAAGCCGTTTTAGCAGGTCTTGAAAAAGACATGCCTGCAGGCACTATCCTAACGTCTAACACATCAACTATTCGTATTGATGAATTAGCCACGGCTCTTGAAAAACCTGAAAATTTCTGTGGTATGCACTTCTTTAACCCAGTACCAAAAATGCCACTGGTAGAAATTATTCGCGGTGAGAAAACCTCAGAGCAAACTATTAACGCCGTTGTTGATTACGCCTTAAAGTTAGGAAAATCACCTATCGTTGTTAACGATTGCCCAGGATTCTTTGTAAACCGTGTATTATTCCCATACTTTGCCGGCTTTAGTAAATTAGTTGTTGAAGGCGCTGATTTTGCCAAAGTAGATAAAGTAATGGAAAACGTATTTGGCTGGCCAATGGGTCCTGCATACTTACTTGATGTTGTTGGTATTGATACGGCTTACCACTGTACTGGCGTGATGGCAGATGGTTTCCCTGAGCGCATGTCACGTGCCGAAAAAGATCCGGTAACAATATTCGCTAACGAAAAGCGTTTTGGTCAAAAGAACAAAGCGGGTTTCTACCAGTATGCTCCGGATCGTCGCGGTCGCTTGAAAAAAGCTCAAGATCCACAAGCAGTTGAGCTACTTAGTGCAATCACTGATGCACCGAAAGAGTTTGATAAACAAGAAATTATCGACCGTTGTATGATACCAATGATCAACGAAGTGCTACTGTGTTTACAAGAAAACATTGTTGCTTCTCCACAAGAAGCTGATATGGCACTTATTTACGGTATTGGTTTCCCTCCATTTAGAGGCGGCGCGTTCCGGTACTTAGATCAAACTGGACTAGCTAACTTTGTTGCAACAGCTGACAAATACGCTCATCTAGGTGCGATTTACCAAGTATCTGAACAAACTCGCAAATGGGCTGAAGAAGGCCGTATTTTCTATAAGGTGGAAGGATAAGACCATGAATACTCCAGTAATTGTAGATTGTATCCGCACGCCAATGGGCCGTTCAAAAAACGGTGTATTTAAACATAAGCGTGCCGAAGATTTAAGCGCCCACCTAATGAAGGGCTTACTTGATCGCAACCCAGCCGTTGATCCAGCATCGATTGACGATATCTATTGGGGTTGTGTACAACAAACTTTAGAGCAAGGTTTTAACGTTGCTCGTAATGCCGCATTACTTGCCGGCATTCCTCACACAGTGCCAGCGGTAACAGTAAACCGCTTATGTGGATCATCAATGCAAGCATTACACGATGCTGCTCGCGCAATCATGACTGGCGCTGGTGATACCTACATCATTGGTGGTGTTGAGCACATGGGTCATGTGCCAATGACCCACGGTAACGACTTTCACCCAGGCTTAGCAACTTCAATTGCACAAGCATCTGGCTCAATGGGCTTAACCGCAGAGTACCTTGCAACTATTCACGGTATTACCCGTGAGCAGCAAGACCAATTTGCATACCGCTCACATCAACGAGCTCATGCAGCAACGGTTGAAGGACGTTTCCGCCGCGAAATCCTCGCAATGGAAGGTCATGACGCAGATGGTTCACTGATTTTAGTTGAAGATGACGAAGTAATTCGTCCAGAAACAACGGTAGAAGGCTTATCACAGCTTCGCCCAGTATTTAACCCTGCATCAGGCTCAGTCACTGCCGGTACGTCTTCAGCTCTTTCTGACGGCGCATCTGCTATGTTAGTAATGAGCGAAGAAAAAGCCAAAGCTTTAGGCTTACCAATTCGTGCACGTGTTAAAGCCATGGCGGTTGCAGGTTGCGATCCATCAATCATGGGTTACGGCCCAGTACCAGCAAGTAAAAAAGCATTAGCACAAGCCGGTATCACTATTGATGATATCGATGTTGCTGAGCTTAACGAAGCATTCGCAGCACAGTCACTACCAGTATTAAAAGACCTAGGTCTTGCTGATGTAGTTGATGAAAAAGTGAATTTAAACGGCGGTGCTATTGCTCTGGGTCATCCTTTAGGTTGTTCTGGTTCACGTATCAGCACCTCACTTATTCACTTAATGGAAGATAAAAACGCAAAATATGGTTTAGCAACTATGTGCATTGGTTTAGGCCAAGGCATCGCAACTGTATTTGAACGTGTGCAAGATTAATAAAATGTATTAAGTAATACCTTGGTGATAAAAAGCCGCGTTGATTAAATCAACGCGGCTTTTTTATAATTAATTTTTTGCAGCTAAGTTATGTCGCTTTATAAGCACAAGTGAAGTGACTTTATTTATCAGGCTGAGGTCGTTAAACTAGCAGCCTTAAATTAATCGTTAAGCGCTAAATAAACAGTAAAGGTTATGCAATGAGTTTTGAGAATCCCGATCACCAATTAGATGCCATTGGCCTACGCTGTCCGGAGCCTGTAATGATGATCAGAAGCGCGGTACGTAAAATGGAAAATGGCGAAACTTTATTAATTATTGCCGACGATCCATCAACCACCCGTGATATCCCCAGCTTTTGTATGTTTATGGATCATACACTGTTAGAAAAAGAAGTAGATGCCATACCGTATCGATATTTAGTTAAAAAAGGGCTATAAATCAATAATTAACCCTAATTAAAACATTCATTAATCCCAGTAAAAGTTTAATTTCAACTGCCACTGAAACTCTGTTGCATGTTTATAACCAAATCGTATGTCGAAATCTTGATTGATAGGCACTGATAGCTCGATGTTCGTTGCAATACCGCTTAACTGTTGGTGATAAAACTTCTCAATTGATGTTCTTAGTTTTAAATTAGAAGTTACAGTCGTTAAAAATCCTAGCTCTATTGAAGTATCCAGCCATTGTTGGGTGCTTTGTAATTCACCAGCATAACCATTAATCATACCGTACACTAGCGACTGATTAGCATTTAATAACCATGACTTTCCAACTCCTGCCATGGCAAATGTACTTGAGCAACTAAAGCACTGACTGCGATTTCTTTCATAACCTACATTTATCTGCCATGCCCAACCGCCTTCATTTGGCCACTGACTATAGGCTGGGTTAAATGATTCTAGATCTAAAAGATGTAATTTTTCTAGATATAACTGCGAATCAAATAAAGCAACCTCAACATCCAACATCTCTAAATTAGAGTAAGGAACTCTGGCAATATCAGAAGCTAATGAATCAAAATAACTCAATCTGAAACCTAAATTTAGGCTTTGTTCATTTTTATACACAGTCGAAGAGATAGATATATTTGAGGGTTTCTGAGCTGAATGCGGTGCATATTTATCATAATTAATAAAAGAGGTTTCTTTACCTGGAGGTAGGACTAAACGAGCTTTAATAAGAGCTTTTTTTAACTTTTCAATGTGTTCAACATCATATTTTTTTATTTGCTGCAACTGAACAAACTCAAAAAGAGTTTCAATAATTCGTTTTTTAGTTACCACATCTAGATTTGTAAATGTCGGCTCAAAAAGTATATTTTGCGAATGATAAATAGCTAAAGCCAGCTTAGAGTCTTTTACTGAAAGATTGTTTTCATATTGATGAAAAACACTACTTCTTGAAGCAGTAAACTCAATCTGCTTTACTAGCTTTTCGTTATTATATTGAGCACTATTTAAGCGAGAAAAAATAGTCGCAGGAATAACCCAAGGCGAAAGCTCATTCGTTAACTGCTCACCTATAATTAATTCAACAACCCTTGCGATATGAAATGCACAGTTTTCATCCGCAAAATAGTAAGAATACTTAGCCCCCATAATTTCCCATAAATGATTAGTTAAAAAGAGGACGTCTTCTTGGCTAAAGTTAAGCTTATATTCCCATATATCTCTCAGCTCTATTTCACCATAGTTATGTTGATGACGGTAAAATAGTTGATCAGAAAAACCAGCCTCGTAACCGCCAAATAACCCTTTCGTAATATAGACCAAACCGTTTTCATTATCAGGAACTAGTGCCCCATAATTTAAGCTGTAATCTAGTAACTTATTGTGCTCTGGCGTTGATCTATTTAGCTTTAAAAGCATATGGCCATAAAGCGAAGCCGGATTACTCATATACCCTGAAGCAAAGACTAAACTTACAGAGTGAATCGGTTGTTTATCTCTCCACTCTATAAGTTCGGTGCATTCAACCTTTGGCTCTGAGAATTCAAGCCCTTGTGATAGTAACCACTGATATCTAGCAGGATACTTGCATTGCATTTGTGCGTCTTTATTAAATGCATCAATCGTTGCTTTTAACTCGGATGAAGGGTTATTTTTGCCATTTTTTGAGATAAAAAATGAATCACTCTCAATATAACTTTGAGGAGATGATGCGTTTTTATAATGCCCTAATTTCAACCAGGTTGGATGCTCGGAAAGTGAGCTAGATGAATAAGATGAAAACGTAGCAAACAGTGCTAGTGCTGGTAAGTATTTGATTGTAGTCATAAGTATGAGTAGGTGCTGACACCTACTCTATTAACAGTTAAATAACTGGGCAAGTAGCTGCAAACTGTGTAGTCACTTTGCTTTCAACAATTGCATATAATGCTTGAGGATTTTGAGCAGGTTTAGTCGCAAAATCGTTACGGATAGCATTTACAATTTGACCATGAGAACTAGCGTCACAACCACGTACATTTAGCATTGCAGTAACATACTCACCTTCACCTTCAGCAATTTCTTGCTCAAGTACAGGGAATGTTTGTTGAATAAATAGAGCTGTTTTTGCACCTGCGCCTTCACAGCTACCAACAGATGATATATTTGAAGATACTGCTGTAGTACCTAAATCCCAAATAATATTTGAAATTGCTGCTGCGGTTCCATTCTCTGGAAATACCATTGCGCCGATACCACAATCCTGCCAAGGGTTAAGACCCTCTTTAGCCTGTAATGGAGCGGCTATAAAAGCCCCCGCTAAAACAACTGCTGTTACTGTAGTTTTTAACATCTGTAATCCTATTTTAATTTTTTTTATTCATATTAACGATCCAAGTATATTATGATTATATTTGGCGCTTTAGAGGTTTTAAATTATTTTTGATATAGTACTCAAAAATAATTGACTTCGATTATTACAAAAAATCTGTACCAATTTTAACAGGGTGTTATTACTTCTGTAAATATAATCAGACATTATAATGGCAATATTTACCCTGTAGCTCTATTTTTTAGTTATTGTTACTTTTGGCTGATCGTTATTATGATAATCGATGCTAACGATGTAGCTGCCTTTAATTGCAGGAGTGAAGCTAAAATAATTATAAGTAGTGTCACAATCGGCAACAACGCTTTGCCCTAACGTCAGAGATTGACCGGTTGGATCTTGTTCACTGAACCCACAGTTATAACCTGCGCTCCACTCCATATCAGCGATTTTAAACTCATACACTTTACCCGGTGTTGAAAACTTTACTTGTGCTTGATAAAGCGCAGGCGCGACTTGAGTAAATTCATATTGCGTTTCTGCATCCCATAAATTGAAGTCGCCGCGTAGGTACATTGTACGGTCAAGTTCTTGGCCTGGCAGTACATCGCTAAGATCTGGCATTTGTATTTGGCTCGAACAAGCACTCAGTAAAGCAACTAGAGCCACTGTTAATATACGTTTCATAGGTATTCCCTCTAATACTAAAAAGCCAGCATAGCTGCTGGCTTTTTAAGCGAAGCTGAATTTATTTCTGTAATACAGAAATATCAGCAATATCTAAAAATAGACCACTCAGTTGACTTAGTAATGCTAAACGGTTTTGCTTAACGGCTTCATCGTCTGCCATTACCATCACGTTGTCGAAGAAGTTATCAACACTTTCACGAATACCCGCAAGTTGGGCAAGCGCTTCTTGATAGTCGCCAGCCGCGTATAACGGCGCTAATTCAGTGGCAAACTTAGCAACTTGTGCCGCTAATGCCTTTTCGGCATCATCGCTTAATAAGCTCTCATCAACAGTGCCTTGCGTTGTAATGTCATTTTTAGCCAGAATATTACTTACCCGTTTATTAGCTGCTGCAAGCGCTTCTGCGGCGTCTAATGTACGGAAGTGACTTACCGCTTTAACACGACGGTCAAAATCAACAGGCTTAGTTGGGCGACGTACTAGTACAGCTTGAATAACGTCTACTTCAATACCTTCATCTTGATACCATGCACGAAAACGCCCTAGCATAAATTCAAACACATCGGCTGATACATTTAAGTTAGTTAGCTTGTCGCCAAACAGGGTTTGTGATTTTGCGACTAGATCTAAAATATCAAGTGGTAGTTCTTTTTCTACCATGATACGCAGCGCACCAATGGCTGCACGACGAAGCGCAAACGGATCTTTATCACCTTTTGGTGCTTGGCCAATACCAAAAATACCTACCAGTGTATCGAACTTATCGGCAATCGCTACCGCGCAGCTAATTAAGTTTGTAGGTAAATTATCACCGGCAAAACGCGGCATGTATTGCTCGTTTTGGGCAATGGCAACATCTTCGGCTTCACCGTCATGGCGTGCATAGTGCATCCCCATCACACCTTGTACGTCAGTAAACTCCATCACCATTTCGGTCATTAGATCGGTTTTACTTAATAAACCAGCACGCTTAGCAAGTGTTTTATCGGCACCTAATTGCTCAGCAATGTAACCAGCAAGTTCACTAATACGCTCTGACTTATCTTTAAGCGTACCCAATTGCTGTTGGAACAATACGCTATTAAGTGATTCTAAACGGCTTTCAAGAGTTTTCTTTTTATCTGTTTCAAAGAAGAACTGCGCATCAGCTAAACGCGGGCGCACTACTTTCTCGTTACCAGCAATAACTACGCTTGGGTTTTTACTTTCGATGTTTGAAACAAACAAAAACTTATTAAGTAGCTTGCCGTCTTGATCAAGTAATGGGAAGTATTTTTGATCGTCTTTCATAGTGTAGATCAGCGCTTCGGCTGGTACATCTAAAAACGCTTCTTCAAATGTTGCAGTAAGAGTTACTGGCCATTCAACCAATGAAGTTACTTCTTCAAGTAAATCTTCATCCATAGCTACTACTGCATTAACGGCTGTTGCTGCAGCTTCGATTTGGCTACGAATTTGTGCTTTACGCTGCTGGTAATCAGCAACAACATGTGCAGACTTAAGCACCTCAAAAACATCATCAGCGTGTTTGATTGTGATTTTTTCTGGATGATGAAAACGATGGCCTTGCAGTTGGTTACCCACTGCTTTACCAAGGACTTCGCCTTCAATTAGCTGTTCGCCAAACAAAATAGTTGCGGTATGAACAGGACGAATAAATTGTGTTTTATTCGCCCCCCAACGCATTGGTTTAGGAATAGGAAGTTTAGCTAACGCTTTATTTACCGCATCAGCCATCAAGGCTGTGGTTTCTTTGCCTGCTACTTTAGCAATGTGTAACAACCATGCACCTTTATCGGTCTCGAGTGTTTGCGCTTCACTTACTTCAATACCACAACCACGAGCCCAACCCATTGCAGCTTTGGTCGGCTTGCCATCGGCATCAAATGCAGCCTTCGTTGCTGGACCACGTTTTTCTACTTCTTTGTCTTGTTGCTGAGCTTCAAGTGCTGTTACTTGTAAACCTAAGCGACGAGGAGATGCATACCAGCTTACGCCTTGGTGATTAAGCTCTAGACTCTCAAGCTCTGCAGTCAGATTTGCAGCAAATGCTTCGGCAAGTTTACGCAATGATTTTGGTGGCAACTCTTCGGTGCCAATTTCTACTAATAAATTTTGTGCTGACATGCTTACTTATCCTTACACAACGGGAAACCAAGCGCTTCGCGTTTGTCATAATAACTTTGTGCACACGCTTTAGATAATGCACGAACGCGCAAGATATAACGCTGGCGCTCTGTCACCGAAATAGCGTGACGTGCATCCAATAAGTTAAATGCGTGTGATGCTTTCATTACTTGCTCATAAGCAGGTAATGGTAAGCTTGCTTCAATTAGCTTTTGGCTCTCAGCTTCGCATTTATCAAACTGGGCAAATAAATCGTCAACATTTGCATGCTCAAAGTTATAAGTTGATTGCTCAACTTCGTTCTGATGGAATACATCACCGTAAGTAACACGGCCCATTGGGCCATCAGCCCATACTAGATCGTAGATGCTATCTACGCCTTGAATGTACATAGCTAAACGCTCAAGACCATAAGTGATCTCACCAGTAACAGGAGAGCACTCTAAACCCCCTACTTGTTGGAAGTAGGTAAACTGGGTTACTTCCATACCGTTTAACCAGATCTCCCAACCAAGACCCCATGCGCCTAGCGTAGGTGATTCCCAGTTGTCTTCAACGAAGCGTACTTCGTCAGTAAGGGTATCAATGCCAACAGCCGCTAATGAGCCTAAATATAGCTCCTGGATGTTATCTGGTGATGGTTTTAATACGACTTGGAACTGGTAGTAATGTTGCAGGCGATTTGGATTCTCACCATAACGGCCATCGGTAGGACGACGACATGGTTGCACATACGCGCTCGACATTGGTTCAGGACCAATAGACTTTAAAAATGTTTGCGGATGAAATGTGCCTGCACCAACTTCCATATCAAGTGGCTGAATAATGACACAGCCTTGCTGTGCCCAGTAATCCTGTAAAGCCAGGATCAAACCTTGAAAGGTTTTAACGTCATATTTTTGCATATTTGGCTTTTAGTATCTGCTGTGATGTAGCGTGAAAATTACCTTCAGTATACCTTGTGCGTAGTCATGTTTTAAGCAGTTTGTGCAATTGAGAAAATAAAAAAGGAGCCTAAGGCTCCTTTTTTGTAATTACTATAATTTAATTATACGTCTAAGTTAACTACACGTAGTGCATTCGTTTCTATGAACTCACGACGCGGCTCAACTTGGTCACCCATCAAGGTTGCGAATAATTGGTCTGCACCAACAGCATCTTCAATGGTTACTTGTAACATGCGACGCGCTGAAGGATCCATGGTAGTTTCCCACAGCTGACTTGGATTCATCTCACCTAGTCCTTTATAGCGCTGGATATATAGCCCACGCTTAGATTCTGCGATCAACCATTCCAATGCATCCACAAAGTTATCAACAGCTAGTGTTTTCTCTCCACGTTGAATATAAGCACCTTCACTTAAGATATTGGCAATGTTAGTACCAGTTACTGCGATGCGTTTATAATCACGTGAAGAGATAAAATCATGGCTCAGTACGTGTGCCTTATCAACACCGTGTTGGCGAATATTGATAACTGGGTAATATAAGTTACGCTCAGTATCATGCTCTGTTGCAGCAGCGAAGATAGTTGCATCTTCATCACGTGCGACTAAGTCATCGACTAACGTTTTGGTCCACTCGATTACTTTAGCTTCATCGGCTAAATCAGTTTCGTTTAGCTCTGTTTGATAGATCAAACGTTCCATAACCGTATTCGGGTATTTACGTTTTAAGCGCTCAATAACTTTAACGGTGTTTTGATAATCATGAACGATAGCCTCTAAAGCTTCACCTTCAAGTGCAGATGCATCAGCACCGGTATAAAGTGCGGCACCATTTAATGCTAATGAAGTTAGGTATTCGACAAGTGCTGGATCATCTTTAATATAGCGCTCTTGTTTACCTTTTTTCACTTTATAAAGTGGTGGTTGAGCAATATAGATATAACCACGTTCAACGATTTCTGGCATTTGACGGTAGAAAAAGGTCAACAGTAACGTACGAATGTGCGAACCATCGACGTCAGCATCGGTCATGATAATGATGCGGTGATAGCGTAATTTTTCAGGGTTATACTCATCGCGGCCAATACCACAACCAAGGGCTGTAATTAACGTGGCAACTTCTTGTGAAGATAACATCTTATCAAAACGCGCTTTCTCTACGTTTAGTATTTTACCTTTAAGCGGAAGAATCGCTTGATTCTTACGGTTACGACCCTGCTTGGCTGATCCGCCAGCAGAGTCCCCTTCCACTATATATAGTTCAGACAGGGCTGGATCTTTTTCTTGGCAATCCGCTAACTTACCAGGTAAACCTGCTAAGTCCATTGCGCCTTTACGACGAGTCATTTCACGGGCTTTACGCGCCGCTTCACGAGCACGAGAAGCATCAATGATTTTACCAACAACTATTTTTGCGTCTACTGGATTTTCTAATAAGAATTCAGTGAATTTCTCAGCCATTGCCTGTTCTACAGCTGATTTAACTTCGCTTGAAACTAGCTTATCTTTGGTTTGTGATGAGAACTTAGGATCAGGAACTTTAACACTAACAACTGCAGTTAAGCCTTCACGGGCATCATCGCCTGTTGCATTACTGGTTGTTTTAGCTTTTTTGTTAAAGCCTTCTTTTTCCATATAGTTGTTAAGTGTACGAGTTAGCGCAGATCTAAAACCGGCTAAGTGAGTACCACCATCACGTTGTGGAATGTTGTTTGTAAAACAGTAAATGTTTTCTTGGTAAGCATCATTCCACTGCATTGATACTTCAACGCTAATACCATCTTCTTCACGTTCATGAGTAAAGTGGAATACACCTTTATGAATAGGTGTCTTGTTACGGTTTAAATACTCAACGAAGGCACGAATACCCCCTTCATATTTAAAGTGGTCTGTTTTATTTTCTTCGCGTTCATCATTTAAAATAATACTCACACCTGAATTCAGGAATGATAACTCGCGTAAGCGCTTAGCTAAAATATCGTAATGGAAATCTAAATTTGTGAAAGTCTCACCACTTGGCCAAAAACGAAGTTCAGTACCTGTGGTTTCTGATTCGCCAATTACAGCTAGTGGCGCATCAGGAACACCCATAGTGTAAAATTGCTCATGTAACTTGCCTTCACGACGAACTGTTAGCTTTAATTTTTCTGAAAGCGCATTTACTACTGAAACACCAACACCGTGTAAGCCGCCTGATACTTTATATGAGTTATCATCAAACTTACCACCAGCATGTAGTACTGTCATAATTACTTCAGCAGCTGACACGCCTTCTTCTTCATGAATTGAAGTTGGAATACCACGGCCGTTATCTCGAACAGAGACTGAACCATCTAAATGAATTGAGACAAAGATGTCATCACAATGACCTGCTAAGGCTTCATCGATAGAGTTATCAACGACTTCAAACACCATGTGGTGTAAGCCTGTGCCATCATCGGTGTCCCCTATATACATTCCAGGACGCTTTCTTACTGCGTCTAATCCTTTTAGTACTTTAATACTCGACGAATCGTAATTCTCAGACATGGTTAATCCCACTTATCTTGTTATTAGGTTGCCATGTTTCACGTGGAACATTTGTAGTTCTCGTTGCATGGGTTCCACCACAGCAGAAATACTTTCAGATTGAATTGTAGAGATAAATATTTGAGAGCTACAGTGCGACAATAACTGTCCTACTTTCTCTTTCGTATCTTCCCCTAACTCTGAAGGTAGATCATCTATTAGCAATATTGATTGCTTTTCTGTCTCTGACTCAATCAAACTATTTTGCGTTACTTTTAACGCATAAAGCAATAGTTTCAATTGACCGCGTGAAAAGGTGTTTTCCACACTATTGCCAGCGACACTAAAACTGAAATCAGCTTTATGCGGCCCTTTATTTGTAAAACCTTGGCGACTATCACGCTCAAAGCTTTGTTCGAGAGCGTCGGCTAGAGATTCATTTTCTTTCCAACCAGCATAAAAACTTATTTCTAAATCGCGTATAAGCGTTAATTCTGCACACATTTTATCAAAAAATTGCTGCTTAAACCTACTTATATACGCAATTCGTAAATTATTTATTTGGTCTGCCAGTCTAACAAATTCTTTATCCCAAAACTTGATTTGATCAAAATAATTCTTAGGCTTACTTTTCAATAATGCATTACGTTGCTTTAATACTTTATTGAAAGATTGCCACAAATAAAAAAAGTCTTGTTCCACGTGGAACAATCCTAAATCTAAAAATTTTCGGCGTTCTTTTGGACCTCCAAAAAACAACGAATAGCTTTCAGGGGTGATCACTTGTACTGGCATTAACTGGGCAAGTTCAGACACTCGACGACTAGACTTACCCTGTATTTTTAATTCGGTCTCACCACTTAAAGTCTTACTAATACCGATTGGAATTGATAAGTTATAAAGTGATTTACGACCATGAATGGTGAATTTTTCTTTATGGTGCGTAATGATACTTTTGTGTTTTGGGGTGCGGAAAGACTTGCCATGAGAAAGGTAATAAATAGCCTCAAGAAGGCTGGTTTTGCCACTGCCATTTTCACCATAAATTATGTTAATACCATTCACTGGCTCTACAGTGAGTGCCTCAATATTCCGAAAATTATTGAGGCTCAAATGACTTAAACTCATAGTGCCTTATAAGCGCATTGGCATAACAACGTACATGGCTTCTTCATCGCCAGCACCTTCTATCAATGCACTACTATTTGAATCAGCAAGCGTAAATAAAACGTCTTCTGTTTTTAATGTATTTAATACATCTAAAACATACGATACGTTAAAGCCAATTTCTAAGTCATCACCTTGATAGCTCACTTCAACCACTTCCTCAGCTTGCTCTTGCTCTGGGTTGTTGGCGGTAATTTTTAATAGTCCGTTCGATAAGTTTAACCGTACACCTCTAAACTTCTCGTTCGATAAAATAGATACCCGTTGAAACGCACTGCGTAACCATTCACGATTTGCGGTAATCACTTTATCACCACCACGTGGCAATACTCGGCGGTAATCAGGAAAACGCCCATCAACTAATTTACTAGTAAAAGTAAACTCTGTATCTAAAATACGAATATGATTTGCACCAAATTGAATTGTCACCAACTCATCATCAGCAACCATTAGCCGCATAATTTCTTGTACGCCTTTACGCGGAATTATTAGCTGACGTTGAGTGTTTAACGATTGCGTTAATTGTTTTTGCGCAATTGCTAAACGGTGACCATCAGTAGCCACTGTTTTTATATCAGTATTATCTACTTCAAACGACATACCATTTAAGTAATAGCGTACGTCTTGATTGGCCATCGAAAAGTGAGTGCTTTCAAGTAACTTTCGCAGTTCTAAGCGCGTTAGTTGAAATTCAACTTCACCGTCCCACTGCTCAAGATTAGGAAAGTCTTCCGCAGCGAGTGTAGTTAATGAAAAGCGACTTTTTCCACTGGTCAGTAATAGTTGGTGATCTTGACTGCTCAACGTTAAATCTGAACCGTCTGGCAGACTTTTACAAATATCGAGTAATTTTTTAGCTGGCAAAGTCAATTTAGTATCAGCGGTATCATCGCCAACAAAAACCTTTGCAACAAGTTCAATCTCAAGGTCTGTACCTGTCATTGAAAGCTCGCCATTTTCAACCTCTAACAAAACGTTAGATAAAATTGGCAAGGTATGCTTGCGTTCAATTGCGCCGGATACTTGCACCAAAGGTTTTAAAAATTGTTCTCTTGATATAGTTATTTGCATAATAAAGTCAGCCCTAAGATGACAATGTTCTTATTAGGTTTTGGTAATCTTCTTTCACTTCGTGGCTTTCATCACGTAGTGATTTAATCTTTCTGCAAGCATGCAATACTGTAGTGTGGTCGCGGCCACCAAAGGCATCACCAATCTCAGGTAAGCTGTGATTGGTAAGTTCTTTAGACAGTGCCATAGCAACTTGACGAGGTCTTGCGATAGAGCGGCTGCGGCGCTTAGATAGCAGGTCTGAGACACGAATACGATAATATTCAGCAACCGTACGTTGAATATTGTCTATCGTGACCAGTTTGTCCTGCAAAGCGAGTAAGTCACGTAATGCTTCTTTTACAAAATCGATCGAAATTGGTCGACCAGTAAAGTTTGCATTAGCAATCACACGATTAAGCGCGCCCTCTAACTCACGCACATTTGAACGTAATTTTTTAGCGATAAAAAAGGCCACTTCGTGAGGTAAATTAATTTTACTCTGCTGGGCTTTTTTCATCAAAATAGCCACTCGCGTTTCAAGCTCTGGCGGCTCAATCGCGATGGTTAAACCCCAACCAAAACGTGATTTAAGGCGATCTTCAACCCCTTCAATCTCTTTTGGATAACGATCTGAGGTTAAAATAATTTGTTGGTTACCTTCAAGTAATGCATTGAAAGTATGAAAGAATTCTTCTTGTGAACGTTCTTTGTTAGCAAAAAACTGAATATCATCGATCATTAAAGCATCAACACTGCGGTAATAACGCTTAAATTCTTCAATAGCATTATTTTGCAGGGCTTTAACCATATCTTGCACAAAGCGTTCTGAGTGCATATAAACAATTTTTGCATCTGGCTTATTTGCCATAATGCCATTGCCAACCGCATGTAATAAATGCGTTTTACCTAAACCCGTTCCACCATATATAAATACCGGGTTAAAGGCAGCACCAGGATTATCCGCAACTTGCGTCGCAGCAGCTTTTGCTAACTGGTTAGATTTACCTTCAACAAAACTATCAAAGGTGTAGTTTTCTTTAATGTTTGATTTGTAACCAGACTTAGGAGCAGGCTCAACCACAGCTTTAGCTGCTTTTGGTTGCTGCTTTGCCGCC
>TARA_R110001606_G_scaffold6232_4_pt1 | contig 18029 bp, 10 predicted proteins | sample TARA_R110001606 | Tara Oceans TARA_R110001606 (sample SAMEA4398315) | marine metagenome | biome: Polar Biome; feature: [SRF] surface water layer (ENVO:00010504); material: water (ENVO:00002006), including particulate matter (ENVO:01000060) such as... | depth 5 m | reverse complement strand
TTCACGATTCACGATTCACGATTCACGATTCACGATTCACGATTCACTTTTAAGGTTACTAAATAATGCGTAAATATTTCGGTACTGACGGTGTGCGCGGTCGCGTGGGGGAGTTTCCCATGACGCCTGATTTTGCTATGAAGTTGGGTTGGGCCGCAGGGCAGGTGTTGGGTGCTGAAGGTGTTAGAGAAGTGTTAATTGGTAAAGATACCCGTGCCAGTGGGTATATGTTGGAATCCGCGTTAGAGGCGGGCTTTTCCGCGGCGGGTGTTAATGTTGCCCTGGTGGGGCCGTTGCCGACCCCCGGCGTTGCCTATTTAACTTCTACCTTCCGTGCGGATGCGGGGGTAGTGATTAGCGCGTCGCATAATCCTTTTGATGATAATGGTATTAAGATTTTCGGGCAGGGCGGTCAGAAGCTTAATGATATCCAAGAGCAGGAAATAGAGCGCTGGTTACAAGTAGCCATTGACGGCGGCATGACCTGCGTTAGCTCCGAGAAACTAGGTAAGGCGCGCCGTATTGATGATGCCGCTGGCCGTTATACCGAATACTGCAAGGCTAACCTGCCAGGGCACTTGAGTTTGAATGGCCTGAAAATTGTTGTGGATAGTGCCAATGGCGCGGGTTACCGAGTGGGCCCGGCGGTTTTCCGTGAGTTAGGCGCCGAGTTAATTAGTATTCACGACAAGCCCAATGGTCTCAACATTAACGAAAACTGCGGCGCTACCTCTATGCAAAGCCTGTGCGATGCAGTGCTCGCCCATCAGGCGGATATGGGTATCGCTTTGGATGGCGATGCTGACCGCCTGATGATGGTGGATCATACGGGGGCCGTGGTAGACGGCGATGAGCTTTTATACTTGCTTGCGAAAGATGCGAAGCGCGCGGGCTACACCGGCGGTGTAGTGGGTACCCAAATGAGTAATTTGGGGCTTGAGCAGGCGCTTAATGGATTGAATATTCCTTTTAAGCGCGCCAAAGTAGGCGACCGCTATGTGCTGGAACAGTTAAACGCCATGGGCTGGCGGTTAGGTGGGGAAGGCTCTGGTCACTTGCTAAGCCTGGATCATGCATCCACTGGCGATGCGATCATCGCCTCACTGCGCGTGCTGGCTAGTTTGTTAGAGCAACAGGCAACGCTGTATGACGCCAAACAGGGTATGCACAAACTCCCGCAAACCTTAATTAATGTGCGTTATACCGCCCAAGCAGGGCATGATCCTCTTGATACCCCAGCGGTACTGCAAGCCGTCGCACTGGTAGAACGGCAGCTTGGCCAAGCGGGCCGCGTGCTGCTGCGTAAATCTGGTACCGAACCATTGATTCGCGTGATGGTCGAGGCTGTAGATGCTGATCGGGCGCAAGGCAGTGCCCAGCAAATTGCTGATGCGTTTTCTTAGGCGAACAAGATAGGTTCTCCTGTTACACGAGGTAATGACTTTTGACATCATCTTCAACGCTTAGCTTGCCCCCTGAGCATAAGACAGAGAGGCATTTGTCAGATATCGCGGACATCGAGCAAAGCCCTTGGTTTGATGCTGACTGGTATATGATGCAATACCCCGATGTGGCTGTTTCCGGTATGTCGCCCGCGCAGCACTACCTGCTGCTGGGAGAGGCCTGGGGTCGAAAAGCTGGCCCGCGTTTTGATGCCGAGTATTACCGTAATCAACATCAGGATATCGCTAAGGCGGGCGTTAGCCCCTTGCTCCATTTTACGCGTAATGGAGAAAAAGAGGGGCGCATGCCGGTTGATCTACTTGCGCACCAGGTTGAGGATCTACTTTGGCAACAGGCTGGTACCTCGACGCAATTATCAACACTGAAAGGCCTACTTACTCATCAAGACCCCTGGGAAGTCAGCTATGCAGCATGGGCGCTGGGGCGTTGGTATGCTTGGCAAGGTGAGTGGCAGCGCTGCGCTGAGGTATTGTCACGCCGCCATCAACTACACGATGTTAAGCCCGCTACGGCGGCTCCCTGTTTATTAGAGGTGGAAGCCCTGATCAACGACGGTCAGCTCGTGGAATCTTGGCAGCGTATCCAGCAGTTAATGGCCGCATTCCCCGACTACCCTGATACCTCCCTGGCGCTCGCTAATTTGTTGGCAGTGCAGGCCGCTGCTCAAGCAGGGGGGGCAGCCACGCCTCCAGCGTCTTCACAGGCCCACGCGCTAACGGAGCAGTTTCGTTTACAGCACATTAACGCGCTGTTTAGCCGTGCCAATCACTATCCGCTCGTGCTTAAAGATGCTAACCAGCCCTTAACGCTCGATAACTTAACGCACGAAAACACAGCAGAGGCTCGTTCTTCTGCGCGTGAGAGCGGTGAATTGGTCAGCGTCATTGTGCCGTTATTTAATGCAGAGGCTCACTTGGCAACGGCACTGCGCAGTCTGGCTGCGCAGTCTTATGCCAATATAGAGGTTATCGTGGTCGACGATGCGTCTACAGATGACTCGTTAGCCGTGGCCCAAGCATTTAGCCAGCAGGATTCCCGCTTTCGAGTGCTAACTCAGCCCACCAATCAGGGGGCTTACGCGGCGCGTAACCGAGGTTTGGCGGCAGCGAAGGGGGAATATATCACCGTTCATGATAGTGATGATTGGTCGCATCCTCAAAAGCTTGAAGTGCAGGTAGCAGGCTTGGAAAGCAAGCCAGAGTGGCAGGCATGCTTTAGTGATTGGGTTCGCTGTTCTACTGAAATGCTCTTTACTCGTTGGCGTGTTGAAGCGATGGATGGGTGGATTTATCGCAATACGTCATCATTTATGTTTCGGCGGAAGGTTTTTGAAACATTAGGGTTTTGGGACGTTGTCAGAGTGGATGCTGATGCTGAGTACTTTCAGCGCTTTACGACTGCCTTTGGCGCTAAATCCTTTGGTGGTGTTAAGAGAGGCGTTCCGCTGGCCTTTGGCCGTAGCTTGCCCACCTCGCTTAGCCAGGCAGGCCCCACGCACTTAGTTACCCAGTTTAACGGGGTGCGCAGTGATTACCGCTATGCGGCGGCTCAATGGCACGAGAGTGCCGAACAGCCAAGTGATTTGTACCTGCCGGCTAACCCTGATGTTCGCCCCTTTCCAGCACCGGCTGCCAACTTGCCCGGTTGAGCTGGTATCCTATTGCCCATTTATTACGTGTTAGGAATTCATTGTGAGCCAGCAACAGCATTCGGTAGCGGCCAACGCTACACAAGACCTTGCTATCAAGCCTTCTATCAATACGTTAGCCCAGGGATCCATGTTTTGGCAGCCTGATTACCGTGAGGCATCTCCCTGGCTGGAACATCTACCGTTTCTGTTTTGGTTGGTAGAGGCGTTGCGGCCACAGCAGGCAGTGGGCCTGGGGGTAGAGAGCGTCGCGCACTTTGCGGTTTGCCAAGCGGCCTCACGGCTTCGGCTGGGTACGCGTTGCTTTATGGTGGGAGTGCATGAGGAAGATGCAGCAAGCAAGCAGGATGCCGAGGCTATTCGGGCCTATGCCGCTGATCATTTCTCTACAATCAGTCAGTGGCTAGAGGCGACTCCCATCCGGGCGATTGACCAGTTCGATGAGGGCTCAATCGACCTGCTACTGCTGCATGTTGAAGCCGATGACAACAGCGTGGATTATCTGCTGGATCGCTGGTTATCCAAGCTTTCAACTCAGGGTGTCGTGGTAGTGCCAGGGGTTGCCCGCCGCGAGCCAGGTTGCCTTGTGTTCCGTGCTTTTGAAACCCTTAAAGCCCGCTACCCGCACTTTGTGTTTCACCATGCCGGTGGGCTGGGGATTATTGCGGTAGGTAATAATCTGCCCCCGCTGCTTAAAAACCTTTTAGGCGCGCTGGAGTCGGCGGCCTCTACGCAGGTGGTGCAGGATGTTTTCGCCCGCCTGGGTCGCAGTTGCCAGGATAAAGTGACTGTGCGCCACCAGCAGGCTCTTTCACAGGCCTTGGAAACCCGAGTTAACGAACAGGCGAGCAACCTGGCGGCTGCCGAACAGCGGGTAAATGAGCAGGAAGAGCATTTACAGCAGGTGGGTGAAGAGCGCGATAAGCTGAAAGCGCGCCTTGAGCAGCAGGAGTCACGGTTTGCTCAGGAGCGTGGTCGTTTAGCTGAAAGGGTAAGCTCCCTTGAAGAGTTTAATGACGAGCTGAAAAAAGAGTTGATGCGCCAGCGTGAACAGGGCGAACGCCAAGCGAATGAGGCCCGTGAGTATGCCCAGGCGTTGAAAGCTAGCGAACATGCACTCATCAAAGCTCAGCAAGAAGTAGATGAACATAAGCGGACGCTGGAAACTCGCTTTAGTGAACTGGCAAAACTAACCAGCCTACTCGAAGCCAATGAACAGAGCTTGCGTAGCGCCCATGAAGAAAACACTGGGTTAACTAACAAGCTGCAAAAAACCGAGACCTCGCTTCAGGCGCGCTTTAATGAACTGGGCCAACTGACCCGTAAGCTTCAGGAGTCTGAAAAGAACTATTCAGATGTTGAACAACAGCTGGCGCAGCAAAAGAAAGAACACGCCACGCTTTCTGCTCAATTGAAAGCGGCTACTGAGCGCGAAAAAGAAGCGCTTAGCGCTGTGGATGAGCGTTTCCGCGAGCTAGCTGTGCTAACCGAACTGCTAGAGAAGAACGACTCGCAACGCGACCAGTTGGAACGCGAACTTGATGATACAAAATCTGCTAACCAGAAACTTGAAGTGGACGCTAAAGCCAACCGCGAAACGCAGGCCCAGCAGCGTCGCGAAATAGAGCGTCAATCTCATGAGTTAGCCAATCTAGTGGATCAGCTAGAAGCTCTGCGAGCAGCAGCACCTAGTGCTGATACGTCTACTCAAGCGGAGTTAAGCGCCCCCAAAAGTGTTGCTAAAGCCCCACCGCTGACAAAGCGAGCGATCAAGCGGCAGGTCGCGTTAATCGAAGCGAGTCAGTGGTTCGACGCTAAGTGGTATTTAGCGCAATACCCTGATATTGCTCGTGATAGCAAAATGTCGGCGAATCCTGCCCGCCACTATCTGTTGATGGGCGGTTTCGAAGGGCGTAACCCTAGCCCGGGGTTTGATTCAGCTTACTATTTGGCTCACAACCCAGATGTGGTGGAAAGTGGTATCAACCCGCTGATTCACTACCTCAAGTTCGGCGAAAAAGAGCAACGTAGCGTAAAGGGGTAATAATGAGCAACGCTAACCGTTCGTTGTTGTTGAGCACCGGGTTATTCGATGAAGTGTGGTATGTGCAACGTTACGCGGATGCACAACATAGCCATCTCCCACCGCTGGAGCACTTTTTAAACTATGGCTGGCCGCTAGGGCGCTGCCCAGGGCCTGGTTTTGACCCTCAAGCGTACCTGCAGCGCTATCCTGATATTGGTAAATCGGGGCTGGATCCACTGTTGCACTACATTCGTCATGGCCGTTATGAAGGACGGCAGGCTGTAGTGGGTGAAGGCGGTTCCTCCTCAATGCCACAGCCACAGCCACAGCCACAGTTGGCAGTTGTTTTACATGCTTATCATCTGGACTTGGTAGCTCTGCTAGGCGAGCGGCTTGCCTTGCTTACCGAGCCGTTTGATTTATTTATTACCACTCCTCATGCGCCGAATACGCGGGAGATTGTGGCTCTACAGAAGCGCTATCCTGGGGCACAGGTAGTGTGCTGTCCCAACCGTGGGCGTGATATCGCGCCATTCTTTTCGTTATTACCGCGTTTGCAGCAGTACACGCTTTGCTTGAAGTTGCACACGAAGCAGGGTGTTACGCCGGTGGCAAAACAGTGGCGCGAAACACTGTTGAGCAACGTGTTGCCAAGCGGTGATGGTGTGCGCCAATTGGTGGCTCGGTTGCGAAGCGATACCCAACTGCAATTGGCTGGGCCACAGCGGCTGTTTATGAGCCAACTGGCGATGCGCTTTGGCAATGACTCATGGCTGGGGCGTCTAGGCAAGAGCCTGAATGTTCCTCTGGAAAGCGATTGGGGCTTTTTTGCTGGCAGCATGTTCTGGTGCCGCCCCCAAGCCTTGGTTGCGCTGGCAGAGGAAGTATCGAAGTTGACCTTCGAGCCAGAAACTGGCCAGCAGGATGGTGAGCTGGCTCACGCATTAGAACGATTAGTGGCCGGGGTGGTACAGCCCCAGTCGGAGCGATTGCTGCTGCTCTCGCATGATGCTTCTGGCAAGTTTTCAATGACACCGTATCGTTCTGGAATGGCACTGGAGCACACCATGCCGTCTCAGTTGATGGCACCATCCAGTGGTAAGCTTCGCCTTGCTGGCGATCTTAACTTAACGGGTGGATTTGCCATTAGTGGTTGGCTGGCTGATTGCAATACTAAAGCACCGCGTAAGGTTCAGGTTCGAATTGATGGCCACTACGACATTGAAGCTTTGGCAAGTCAATTTCGCTCTGACCTGCGTGATAACGGGATTGGTGACGGGCGCCATGCCTTTGAGGTCTATCCTCCTGTTGAGTTGGTGGATGGTCAGAACCACCGTATTGAGCTAATCGACGCAGCGAGCGGAGACCTCGTGGCCAGCGGGGAGGCGCGTTGGGAGTTTCAACGTGATTTCAGTGATTTTGCGGGTTATCTTACCCATGGCCTGGTTGATCCTTATCTGTCGCGCCCATTTCGCGAGGCTGATAAGCGCTGCTTGGCCGCCATGGAGAACGTGGCGGATGGGCTGACTCGTGATGCGCAAGCACTCGCAAAGGCGCCGCTAGTTACCGTCATTATGCCTTGCTTTAACCGTTTGGATACCATTGAGGCAGCGGTCGAGTCGGTGAGTAGCCAGGTGTATGCCAATTGGGAGTTGCTGTTGGTAGATGACGGCAGTACCGATGGCACCCGTGAGTGGTGTGAGCGGCAGGCCGCCAAAAACGAACGTATTCAACTGATTGCTCTGAAAAAAAATCGAGGTGTCTCCCATGCGCGCAACCAAGGGTTGGAGGTAGCGCAGGGGGCTTATATCGCTTACCTGGACTCTGATAACGTTTGGGATCCACGCTATTTGGCTGCCATGGTGGGGGCTTTTAGCCGCGAACCCACAGCTCAGGCGTTTTATTCAGGCTTATATCGCTACACCGGCAATGCCACAGAGCCTTCAGGCGTGCTGTTTGGCCCTTTGAATCGCGCATTGCTGTTCAATAGGAACTATGTAGACCTCAATGCGTTTTGTCACACTCGCGAGGCCTATCAACAGTGTGGGGGCTTTGACGAGACGCTGCCGAGGTTTGTGGATTGGGATTTGATCCGCCGCTATAGCCAGCGGGTACGGCTTTGTTCAGTGCCGGTCGTATTAACCCACTATTATTATGGCCGTGCCGCTAACACGTTGACGGCTAACACGGAGTACGTGGGCTATTTAGATCAGGTACGTGAGGCAACTGGGCATCAGTGGTCTGCCGCTAAATCAACTGCCTCTACTGCACTGCAGCGAGGGGTGTCGGTGGTTATCCCCAGCTATGAGTCGTTGGAGGATCTGCGTGATTGCCTCACTAGCCTGGAAGCGCTGGCGCTGGGCGATAAGCTGGAGGTGATCGTTGTCGATAATGACTCTTCGTCTCCGGTGAAGAAGTTCCTTGAAGAGGCTCAGGCTGCCGGGCGCCTGAAAGCAATTTTTAATTCCTGCAACTATGGCTTTACTCACGCAGTTAACCTGGGATTGGCAGCGGCTAAAACAGACCACGATTTGATGCTGCTTAATAACGATGCGCATGTTGAGCCAGGTGCGTTGGAAGCTATGCAACTGGCAGCGACTCAATTGCCAGAATGCGGCCTGGTCGTTCCCCAGCAAATTTTGCCTGGTGGTACGCCCACTTTAACCACCCACGTGCCTTATGCCGACGCCGATCAACCCTGTGATGTCAATCTCTCGGCTCATCACAGTAATATTGTGACTCCGCCGTTATTGCATGACGGAAGAGTGCTGGAGATCAGCTTTGCACCGTTCTTCTGTGTCTATATTCCCCGGGAAACATATCGTAGCGCTGGGCCTCTGGATGCGCAGTTTGGCCGCCATTACCGCTCTGATCGTATTTACTGCGATGTGGTAAGACACCTGTTAGGGCTGCGGATTTACCATGTCAGCGATGCTTGTGTCGTGCATAAACTGCAGAAGTCTACTCGGGTGCTGTCTGGTCGTTCCAATAGTCAATTCGATCTAATGTTCAGGAAAAATCAGTGGGATGAACCAACGCGACATACCCTTGGCTTTCGTAAAGCGGTGTGGGATCTCTGACTGGAAGAGCGTCGCTTATGACACTTCTGCACTTTCCCGTAACGGGGTTGTCTGAGTGTCCACTTGGCCCATCGTTATGGGCCTGATCAAGCGTTCTTACAGTCAGCTATGGACGGTTTCACTGAGAATGATTGAAAGCATAGTCCTTCAAAGCAGAGCTCTTCAAAACAGAGCCCTTAAAAACAGTGCTCTTAAAAATAAAGGCTTTAGAAATTCAGCCCTTAAAACCCCGTGGGAGATGCCAGCCATACGTTTCGCTCGGTTTGTTAAACGGTTTGTTAAACGGTTTGTTAAACGGTTTGTTGGGCGGGACACTTTAGACCGCTATACCTCAGGGCTCCGCTGGCACCTTGATTTCCCTGATGCGCAACGCCCCCCGTGGTTGCTCCCAGGGGGGTGGGTCGTGCAGGGGTGGGTAGTGCTGCCTGAAGCGTTAGCCGAGTGGGTAGGCAAGGCTGAAATAATTGCTCGCTGGAGCAAAACCTTTGAGCTTTGCCACCCTCTGTCGGTGCGCCGTCCTGATGTCATTGAAGCGCTTTTTGGAACCGCTGATGAGTCACACCCTCAAGTGCAGTGTGGCTTTCGTTTTACGGTTCCTCACCGTTTGGAGCAGTTCTCACTGTTTCTGCGCTTAGGAGATATGCAGTTTCCCCTTTCCCAGGTAGATATACCGTCTGATGTTCATTTAGATGATGCACTCCCTCCTTCCCTTAAAGTGCTTGAGGGTAAGCAGGGGTGGTTGTTTTTGGATAATGATACCAATGGGAGTGTTGATCAGTACCGGGGGCGGCTTCGCCTAACGGAAGGAGGGGTCGAGCAGTGGCAACAGTACTTTCAAGCCGTTGAGCAACTGGCTGACAGTGCCGAGGCCGCTCATGCGGTGTTGGTGGCACCGTCTAAAGAGAGTGTCATGGGGCCTAGCTATCATCCGTTTACTGAAGGTAGCAATGGCCCCATACAACAGTTAATGGCGTTGCCGGAAGCACACAGCATTGTGTACCCCCAGGCGCTTTTGACCCAGTTGGGTGATGAGGCCTTTATTCGCACGGATAGCCACTGGTCCCAGCAAGGCGCGATGGTGGCTGCAAAAGCGCTGGCAACGGCGCTTGACCTTGATCCCAATGCGGTTAACGCGCTTTTTGCCGAAGATGAGTACGTGCAACGTACAATTGTCGGCGACTTGGGCAATAAATTTACGCCGGAACGCCATTGCAACATAGAGGTGCTGCGCTCGTTTAGCTATATGAAGTGCCGCTATTATGATAATGGCTTGCCCAACTTTGGGCGTTTGTCGGTGTTAGTGAATGACCAGGCACTGATGCCTAGTGTGTGTTTACTCTTTGGCTCGTCTTCCAGCTATTCAATGCTTAACTACTTATGCCGTCTGTTTCAACAAGTGGTGTTTGTACACAGCGCGGGAAGCCTCGACCCTGAGCTGGTGAAAGCGGTTAATCCGGCTTATTTGGTGATGCAAACCAATGCACGGTTTATGGTGCAAGTACCTGAGGTGGATCAGTCACTTTTGAAGTTAATCGATGAAAAACGCGCCAGGCTATCTGAAGATGAGTGGGCTTCAGTGGCTAAGCGAAAGATCTCCGTCGCACGCGATGATGCCTTGATTCATAAACTTAATTTAACACCCTGGCTAGTCTAGGCTCTGTCTGAAAACTGGCTGCGCTCGACCATACGGCGTTAAAAATCGGCTCAAAGTACTCATTTACACCATGTAAACTCCGTCTTTTCGCCGATTTTTGCCTTGTCTGGCCTTCGCTCGCCGACTTTTCAGACAGAGCCTAGCAGGGTTTTATAACAGGCTGGTGTGACGCAGCCTAAGGGCTGGTAACATGCTCGCTCCATATCCGCCGGATAAGACGCTTTTGAATGAATGCTAACCACACGTCACGCGATAAGCCTTGGTACCCTCACCACCGCAGCCCTCAGCAATTTGTTCCTTTACAGCAATTAAAGGCGGCTTCACGCCCTGGTGAATGGCAATCCCTGGGCGCGGAGCCGCTTTTTGCGTTAGAAGGGCAGTTACCTTTGCCCGGCTGGAACATGGTCGAAATTGCCTGTGAGCGAGACGTGACCAGTGTGGTGTCTAGCCTCACGTTTGAGTCTGCACGGCGCTCGTTAACGGTAGAGCTACCTCTGCGTGTGGGTAAGATCACGAAGCGGCTTGTATACGTGCCATGGGGTGTGAAACGTGTGACGTTTGCGCCCATGAACGCCACGGGCACGTTTTCCCTGGAACATTTTCGCTTCGTATGGCTAACGCCAATGTTTGCCTATAACCGTTTGCTGCAGCGGTTATCCAACATGCATGAACACTACCGTGATCTTTCTTTGAAAGAAATTGAGCTCAGTTTGAAGCAGCAGGCGCGTAAACAGAGCCGCAAATGGCAAACCATTGCCCTAGAGGACTACGAAAGTACATTTATTAGTTTTTCCACTCGTCGCCACTACCAGCAGTGGATTCGTCAGGTAGAACGAAGGCGTGCGCCTAGCGACCATGAGGTGGCCATGCGCCACCATGTTCACTCTTTTGATTGTAGTATTTTGCTGGTGTGTCCTATTGGCGAGGCGACGCCTGATGCATTACAGGCTTTACAAAACAGCTTAAAAGGCAGCCTGGCCAGTGTGGCGGAGCAGTCCTTGTCGCCACGGCAGGCCGTACTTTTGTTACCGTCACCGGCATTTCATGGCTGGCAGGCATGGTTAGAAGAATGGCAGCGTGAGATGCCCGTTCTTCGCGTTGTAGAAAGTCATGCCACCAGTGTTGCGGCCTTGCGGATAGAGGCCCTTTCCTATTGCAAACACTCCTGGATATGGTTTTTACGCCCAGGCGATCGTTTAGCGGCGAATGCACTGTTTCATATGGCCAGTATTGCCGCAGATAATCCTCAAGCGCAGATGCTGATAGCCGATGAGGATAGCCTTGATGAGGAGGGAGTTCGGCACTCGCCGCAGTTTAAGCCTGAGTGGAATGCTGATTTGCTGCTTTCGATGCCGTATATGGGCCGGGCCGTGTGTTACCAGCACCGCTTTTTTCCACGCCTTTCAGCCGATATGTGTGGTGACAATGCCAATAACCCTGATTGGCTGGATTACGTACAAACGTTGGACGTAACACGGCGCGATCATTTTTCGTCGCAACAGCTTGCCCACGTACCCCATATTGCCTATCACGGTGCACCGGGGGCTGCCACAACGCCTTCCAGTTATGTTGGGGCTGTTGAGCAGCATTTAGAGGCCTGTGGGCAGGTTGCACAAGTAGCGCCAGGGTTATTACCCGGCACGCAGCGCATTCGTTGGCCGATGCCTACGCCAGAACCCTTGGTGAGCTTGCTGGTGCCTACCCGCGATGGCGTCGATATATTGCGCCCTTGTGTTGATGCTATTTTAGACCGTACCGACTATAGCCACTTTGAACTGCTTATTCTGGATAACCAAAGCAGCTGCAAAGAGACCCTGGCGTATTTGGACGAAGTGGCAGCCCGTGACACCCGAGTAAAGGTGTTGTCCTGGAACGCTCCGTTTAATTATTCATCCATCAATAACTATGGTGCCGACCATGCTCGGGGAAGTGTTATTGGTTTAATCAATAATGATGTAGAGCCGATTGATGGGCAGTGGCTGACGGAGATGGTAGAGCAGGTTTCACGCCCTGATATTGGTTGTGTAGGCGCGAAGCTCTACTACCCCAATGACACCATCCAGCATGGTGGTGTGATTCTTGGGTTAGGTGGCTTAGCGGGACATGCCCATCGCTTCTTTCAGCGTGACGAAGATGGTTATATGGGGCGCTTGAAAGTGGCTCAGAACCTTTCTGCCGTGACGGCAGCCTGTCTGCTACTGCGTAAAGAGGTCTTCGATGCTGTTAATGGTTTGAACGAGGAAGATCTGGCTGTCGCTTACAACGATGTGGATTTATGCATTAAGGTTCGTGAGGCGGGTTACCGTAATCTGTGGACGCCGTTTGCTGAGCTTTACCATCATGAATCCATTTCCCGCGGTGCCGATGACACCCCTGAAAAGCGTGCGCGTTGGCTAAGCGAATATGCCTATATGCGCAAAACCTGGGGCGAATTACTGGACAGTGACCCGGCCTATAACCCTAATCTGACCTTGGTTCATGAGGATTTCTCGTTGCGATAAACGCTTGAATATCCATATAAATCTTAAAGTACCCGTGTAGTGGTACTTATCAGACACTTTGATACATCAATCAACAATTTTCGCTGGATATTCAAGTAATAGGTTATGTTGAAAGTAATAAAAAAACCGGGCGTACTAGGTTTTATAGACCGGGTTAGTGAGGATGCGATTAGTGGCTGGAGCCTATCGCCATACGTGACTGTGGTGGTGAATGGCCGAACACGTTGCCGGCTGTCTTGTAACCGCCCACGAGCGGATGTGAAAAAGGCAGGGCTTTCGTTGAGTGGCAACGTGGGTTTTCATGGAACGTTGGCGCTGAAGCATGGAGATGTCGTTCGCGTGGTGACCCCGAAAGACGTGCCATTGCGGCATAGCCCTTGGCTCTTTAGGCATCCGAAGCAAAGCGATTGGTTACCTATTGCCATCTCCCATCAGCACGCGGAGTATAAAGCCGTGGCTTCGCTTCCTGATCAATTGTTGGTTGATAGATTTAAACCCCTGTTTGGGCAGTCTGCTGAACGACGAATGGCTGGCGCTGTACTTAACGTTGCTAACCAGGCTCCTGTCATGGCGCGTTTTGATGTAGAGCCCAAGGCTCATGCAAACGTGATGCAGCTTTATGACAAAGTGATCACGCCTAGTCGTATAGCCGCGCCGCCTTTATTGGCTGCGTTTTCTCAAGAAAGACACATGCTACAGATGTTTGCTTTTCAGCCAGGCATAACTCTGGAAGAAGTGGGTAACGGGTGGGAAGCATGGGTGCCTATGGTAATGGCGCAACTTGTCACTCTTCAGCAAGCTGGTGAAGTTGGGCGCAGCGCTTTAAAACGCCGCTACAGTCGTTTTAAAAGTTTGTTGCATAAGTTATTTCCATCGGTCATCGCGCAGGCCTTGCGGGAAGGCGGTAGTAGGATTGAACTGACATTTTTTGTCTTTTTAATGCGTGTTACTGCGCGCTTACCACGCGTGTTGTCGCATGGTGACCTACACCGTAATAACGTACTCATTGATACTCAGCAGCAGCAGGTAGCGCTTATTGACTGGGATCGATGGGCGTATTTGCCGTTAGGGTTCGATGTGGCGCTTCTGTTGCGTGGGCTGCCCTGGGCTGCCGTAGAAACCTTGGCTGAAAAAAGAGTTGATCAGCAGTTGGGCGCCTTGGTGTTCACCTATCTGTTTCAGTGTTTGGACGTCGCCCATTTCATGCGGTCTGAAGAGGCTGCCCAGCTGCGGGCTCGTATTTACAAGTTATATAAACAGTTCAAAATGTACCCTGGTATTAGTCAATAACGCTGAGTTGGAAGCTCCGGGGCGTCGTTCCGCGGGTGCACTTACTCGATTCCGGTGGAGTGATTACGTGCCACGGCCATGTACATAATGTGCACATGTCCTTGGAATCCCCACCTTAATGTGCATGCGAGATTTAGTAGCGCGTGGTAAGCGAAGCGCACCCGCGGATGCACCGCGAAGCGGTGCCGGGGTTTGCTTGTGCAGGCGGGGTTGGTTCCGTGCCACGGGGCGTCGTTCCGCCGCTACCCGCGAAGCGGTGCTGAATAGGGCTAGTGGAAAGGAGAAGAATTATCTTAATCAAGGATGTACCGTGAGTCGCCACACTACCTGGGTTGTTCTGAGCGATGGGGCGCGGCCGACCGAGGACATTTATTTCTTGGCATCTGCTGCCTCCGGTCTGCGCCGCCGGGGCGTGGCGGTCGAACGTTTTACCGCTTCTCGATCTTTCGGGGCCAGCTGGGTACATGGTCGTTCTCTGCTGCGGCGTTTCGCGGGGGCTAATCTGCTGCTTTGTCGCTCGCTACCGTTAGGTTGGCTGCGCTGGCTAGAACGTCACCGCGATGCTTTTGGCTATATTGCCTATTTAATCGATGATGATATTTTTGCGGCGTCCAATGACCCAACCTTACCGGCTGCCTACCGTAAGCGAATGGGTGGGATTGCTAAACATCAACCTCGCTTAGTGTCACTGGCTGATGAAGTGGTGGCCTCTAGCGAGCAATTGGCGCGCTGTTTTTTTAGCGAGCACGATAATGTTCAAGTGCTCACGCCACCTCTGATTACTCCTCTGCCTTCACTTCAGCATTTCTCGCAACCGCCATCTTCCAGCGCTAACTGGAAAATCGGCTTTTACGGCACGCGGGCGCATTTAGCTGACCTTATGCACATCGCCCCGGCCATAGAAGGCATGCAGTCCCAGCGTATGGATACCCAGGTGGAAATTATGCTGGGGCCACACACTCCAGAAAGTTTAATCACGCTGCCACGCTTAAACGCGCCTTGCCCCTTAGCCTGGGAGGCGTTTAAGGTTTATCAACGAGAGCACCGCTGCCATATAGGCCTAGCCCCGTTGTTAAATACCCCGTTTAACCATGGCAAATCTTTCATCAAATTTTTTGATATTACCGCCATGGGCGGGGTAGGAATATACTCAAATCGTTACCCGTACACTGAGATTGTCCAGCACGGAAAAAATGGTTTGCTAGTCAATGATGCGCACGTTGAATGGCGAAGTGCGTTAGAACACTTGTTAGAAAACCCCATAGCGGCTGCCAACATGGCTAAGCAAGCCGCTGTTGATGCAAAACGTATCGGTAACGTAGAAGCAGCTGTGCAGTTTTGGCTAAAACGTAGTGGTGCCGTGCCGCAATAAGATAAACAGGGAGAGGGAACCATGGAATCTACTGTTAAAGCTTTTTATGAAGAGCGACCCAGCGCTAACGTCGTTGGGGAGCGCGTGTCGTTTGGTACCTCTGGCCATCGTGGCCGCTCCATTGAGCGTACGTTTAATGCTTCGCATATTTATGCCATCACCCAGGCGGTGGTCGACTACCGGCGTGAGGCGGGCTATCAGGGGCCGCTGTTTTTAGGTTTCGATACCCACGCGCTTTCTCGCCCTGCCTGGGAGTGCGCGCTGCAAGTGTTGGCTGCCAACAAGGTGCCGGTATTTGTCGAGAAAGATCACGGCTACACCGCGACGCCGCTGATTAGCCAGGCGATCCTGCACCATAATAATCCCCATGACCTGGCGGCGCCCGATGTGGCGCTTGCGGATGGCTTAATCATCACGCCTTCGCACAACCCGCCGGAAGATGGCGGTATTAAGTATAATCCGCACCATGGTGGCCCCGCGGATACTGATGCCACCGGCTGGATTGAACTGCGTGCAAATGCCTACCTGCTGCGCCAGTTGGAAGATATACCCACCGTGCCGGTGGATGAGGCGATTGCCCACGCCCAGGAGTACGATTTCACTGCGCATTACGTTGCCAAGCTTGGCAGCGTAGTGGATATGGCCGCTATTCAGGGCGCAAACTTAGCGTTAGGTGCTGACCCCATGGGCGGCACCGCGCTGCCGGTATGGCAGGCGATAGCGGCGCACTACGACCTGAATCTTGATGTCGTGAATACTATAGTTGATCCTGAGTTTGCGTTTATGCCGCCGGATCACGACGGCAAAATTCGTATGGATTGCTCTAGCCCGGCAGCAATGGCTAACCTACTCAAGATTAAAGACCGCTTCGATATAGCCTTTGGCAATGACCCGGATGCTGATCGTCACGGAATAGTTGATGCTAGTGGTCTGATGAATCCGAACCACTTTTTGGCCGTGTGTATCGATTATCTGATCACCCACCGCCCAGAGTGGGCGGCTAGCCTGAAGATCGGCAAGACGTTGGTGTCCTCTTCCATGATCGACCGAGTGGTGGCTTCCCACCAGCGCGAGCTTTACGAAGTGCCGGTAGGCTTCAAGTGGTTCGTGGATGGCCTGCACGAGGGCTGGCTTGCCTTCGGCGGGGAAGAGAGTGCAGGCGCCAGCTTGCTAACCCGCGACGGTAAGGCGTGGTCCACCGATAAAGACGGCATCGTGCTGTGTTTGTTGGCAGCGGAAATTATGGCGGTCACCGGCAAAACGCCCAGCGAGTATTACCGCACGCTTACCGAGCGCTTTGGTGAGCCTTTTTACAAGCGCGTCGATACCGCCTGTTCACCCGAAGAGAAAGCGGCGTTTAAAAAGCTGAGTGCTGAGAGCGTGACTGAGAAAACTCTGGCAGGCGACGCTATCACCGCTGTATTGGTAGACGCGCCGGGCAATGGCACTGCTATTGGCGGCATCAAAGTCACCACCGAAAACGGCTGGTTTGCCGCTCGGCCAAGCGGCACTGAATCGCTTTACAAGGTGTATGCCGAAAGCTTCAAAGGCGCACAGCACTTGGATGAATTGATTGGGAACGCCCAGGCATTGCTGGCTGGTGTGTTGAAATAGATTCTTTGAGGCCGTTTCATCCTTCGGCGGGCACCTTTAGTGGTGCCCGTTATGCTTTTAGCATGTGCTTCAAGTTTTTGTTTTATATTAATTTTAGGAATTATTTGGATGAAAATTGCCGTTGCAGGAACCGGCTATGTGGGGCTTTCCAATGCGATGTTGTTAGCGCAGCACCACGAAGTGGTCGCGGTGGATATCGTCCCCGAGAAAGTAGCGCTGTTGAACAATCGCCTTTCTCCGATTGAGGATGCTGAAATAGCGGCTTTTTTAAATCGTACTGACCTGACTTTTACTGCGACGCTGGATGCCGAGCAGGCTTACGCTGGCGCGCAGTTCGTGATTATTGCCACTCCCACTGATTACGATCCTCAAACCAACTATTTCAATACTAAAAGCGTTGAAGCTGTTATTGAGCAGGTCATGCAGATTAACCCTGAGGCGGTGATGGTCATAAAATCCACCGTGCCAGTGGGGTACACCAAAGGTGCCGCTGAACGCTTTAACACGCAAAACCTTATTTTCTCGCCTGAATTTTTACGGGAAGGAAAGGCGCTTTACGATAATCTTTATCCTTCGCGCATTATTGTCGGAGAGCGTTCCGAGCGGGGCGAGGCCTTTGCTGAACTCCTCAAGCAGGGGGCGATTGCCGAAGAAATAGAGGTATTGTTGACGAACAGCACCGAGGCCGAGGCAATCAAGCTGTTCGCGAACACGTATCTGGCAATGCGGGTCGCTTACTTTAATGAATTAGATACCTATGCGGAAACCCATGGCCTTGATGCCAAGCAGATCATTCAAGGCGTTGGCCTAGACCCGCGTATTGGTAAGCACTATAACAACCCCAGCTTTGGGTATGGTGGCTATTGCCTGCCGAAGGATACCAAGCAACTGCTCGCCAACTATACCGATGTGCCGAGTAATATGGTTCAGGCAATTGTAGATGCCAACCGCACGCGTAAAGACTTTATTGCCGAGTCCGTTCTGCGCCGTAATCCAACCGTGGTCGGGGTTTATCGTCTGATCATGAAAACGGGCTCGGACAACTTCCGCGCCAGCGCCATGCAGGGCGTTATGAAGCGCATCAAAGCGAAAGGTGTAGAAGTGGTCGTTTACGAGCCGGTGTTGGAGGAAGATAAATTCTTTGGCTCAACCGTTATGCGCGATTTAGCGGCGTTTAAAGACAAGTGTGATGTCATCCTGGCTAATCGCATGGTCACTGAGCTTAGCGATGTGGAATCCAAGGTATACACCCGCGATTTGTTTGGCAGTGATTGAGAAGGTGGGTTTACGCTCGCTCAGCTCGCGTTCTTCGTTACCACGCGCTACGGGTGCACTCACTCGATTCCGGTGGAATCCTCACCTCAATGTGCACGCGAGATC
>TARA_R110001606_G_scaffold88448_5_pt1 | contig 18046 bp, 14 predicted proteins | sample TARA_R110001606 | Tara Oceans TARA_R110001606 (sample SAMEA4398315) | marine metagenome | biome: Polar Biome; feature: [SRF] surface water layer (ENVO:00010504); material: water (ENVO:00002006), including particulate matter (ENVO:01000060) such as... | depth 5 m | reverse complement strand
CTCCAAATCCAAGAAGAAGAACTTACACTTCGCAAGATGGAAGTTAATCGAAATAGGTTTTCTAGACTAAAAGCTGGAGCAGCTGGTGTTGCTGGTGCTGGTGTTGCAGCATTCGGCGTTGGTAAGAAGATGGTGGAGTTTGATAAAAAAAGACAGAAGGCTTCAGCTAGTATAGTTTTTGCTGAGATGATAGCTGCTGGGGCTATTAGTGCTATAATCACAGGTGTTCTCGGAACAGCAATGTTTAAGAAACTATTTAATAGCGTATCTGAAGAAACAAAACAACTATCAAGAACTGCTGCTGCAGCTATTAAAGCACCTGAGGCTTTAAAGGGTGCTAAACTAATAGGCAAGGGTGCTAGTGCTTTAAAGGCATCTGTGACAGGACCTGGAGTTGGTATTAAACAGGGTGCTAAAAACCTAGCCAAAGGTATAGCAAAAAAACAATTCGATAAGCTTGTAACATCACAAATTAACTCTGTTAAAAGTACATATTCATTTATTGCTGATCAGGCTAAAATAGCTAGTGGTGCCTTTGTAAAGAGTGGTGGTTCAGGTATTGCTCAAACTCTATTAGGTGGTACTGATGAAGCTGCAATGGCCGGTTCAAAGGTTTCACAGGCAACTGGTATACTTGGTAAAGCCAAAGCCCTTGGATCAGGTGCAGTTGGTCTTGGCAAAGGTGCAGTTGCTCAAGGTGTTAAAGGTACAGCCAAAGCACTCGGTGGTGGATTAATTAAAGGTGGAGCATCAGCTGGTATGGCACTTGGTAAAGGTGCATTAAAAGGTGGTGGTAAACTTGTTGGTAAATCGTTAGCAAAAATAGGTGGTAAAGTTGCTTCCAAGTTTATCCCTGGTCTTGGTGCAGTCTTCTCACTTTATTCAGGTATTGATAGATGGAAGAAAGATGATAAAGTTGGTGCATTCATTGATTTTGGATCTGCAGTTGCAAATTTAATTCCGGGTCTAGGTGGATTCTTATCTCTGGGTTTAGATATGATTAATATGGCTAGAGACTTCACATCAATGCCAAAAGAGAAACAGGCCACTGTAATGGCAAAGGGTAAATCAGTAGCTAGACATATTCCTGGTCTAGGTTTAGGTATATCAATTGCAGACTCTGTTAAGATGTTTGCAAGTGGTAATATACTTGGTGGCCTTAAAGAATTAGGTGGGGGAATCGCATCCACTATGCCTGGTGGCAGATGGGTATTTGATTTAGGTGTAGATTTAATAGAATCCTTATCAAGTGGTAACGAACCAAAATCAAGTGCAGGTAAAGCTACAAAATCATATATGTCAGGTAATGTAAATCAACAGAAAAAAGCATTAGCTTTTGCTGCAGGTGGTTTTAAAGAGTTAGGCAAAGGTAATATTATGTCTGGTATAGAACTATTATTATATGGTTTTGGTGAGCAGATATATTCATTGCCTGGTATTGGTGATATAGCAGAAGGTTTAGTATCTTTTACAGGATTTGATCTGTCTGCTGGTGGTAATGCTGCTATGAAAAAAGCAGGCTATGACAGTATGTTACCTAAAAAAGCACCTAATTCATCTACCATTACGCCTAAATCTAATAAAGCTAGTAAAGCCAATAGAGCAACTTTAGGTAAATTACGTAAAGGTATTATTAGTGGTAAGGCTGCTGGTAAAGATGTATCAGGGATGGAAGCCGAAAGGGACGCACTAGTTACACAGATTAAAGGTGGTGGAACTACTAATGCTCCAGGTACTTCAGTACCCGGTGTAAATGGAACTACTAATGCTCCAGGTACTTCAGTACCCATTGTAAATGGAACTACTAATGCACCGGGTACTTCAGTACCCGGTGTAAATGGCATTAACCATACTAGTGTTGGAGTATCAGATGCTGATATGAATGGCGTTAAATGGGATAAACTCGGTGGCAGATCTAAGATAGAGAATGCTATTACTAGTGTTTGGAATGCCGCAGGTGTTGAGGCCCAGCCAGTATTCACTAGTGGTTTCAGAGACCCTAAGAAAAATAAAGATCTAGCACTAGCACATCCTAACTCTAAACATTTAACTGGAATGGCATTTGATATACGCGGTAAAGATGTTCCAATGAATAAAAGGGACGCTGTTGCTGCAGGGCTTAACAAGGCTTTTCGTAAAAGTGGATACAGTATTTATCCACATGGAGAAGGTGACTACTTCCACTACCATATGCAATGGCCAGCTCCTTCACTAGCTGAAGCTGCAGCAACTGCAAAAATGGAAAAAAATGATATACACTATGCTGCTGATGGTGCGGTACTTAATAGACCTATAGTAGCTGGTGAAGCAGGCCCAGAGGCAATTATACCACTTAACGATAGAGGAATAGGTATTATTGCTGAAGCTATGAATCATGCATTTTCTATATCCTCTGCAACAACAGCTAGGTCTCCAAACGCTACTGACGACTTTAAAGCATTCTTAGTTGATACTTTTGCCAAAACACTTGCTAGTGAGATTGCAAGAGCAGGTAAACGTAATACAAACACTCAAATCCAACCTGCTCAATCAATTAAGGTAATATAATGGCACAAATAAAAAGCAAAGGCTTATTTTCTATGAACTCTTTAGAAAAAGCTTCTAATTTAAATGAAGTAACAATATTTAATGCTGTTACTGACGAAGCTGTAAATGGATTGATGCAAGAATCCCTGTCTTTAAGTTTTAATCCAAACTATTTTAATGTTAAAGATATTAGTGATACTGTAGGTGGCATTATTCAAAAAATTGATGACCTACAAATTATCCCTACTAATTTAATATCAACTGCTCAAATTTATAAAGATGGTGACTATTTAGACTTAGGTATTAAATTAAGGATTACCGATTCTACTGGTAACGGTACCCCAATGAAAGCAGCAACATTATTGGGACAGTGGGGATCTCCTTGGGACCATAAACTTAGATCTTGGGACACCACTCAGATATATGTTGAAGATAAGATTAATAATAATTCAAAAAAGTCTAGATTAACTGGCAATGCCCCACATGCGATTAGAAATGGCAAAGAAGCAGGTTCACCACGCCGAAAGGCTAATGTTAATGGGGCTAATGTTGATAAATGGGGAGCTGTTAATTGGTCAGATAAATTATCAAATGCAGTGACACATGTTACAGATGGTGATTCAGGTGAGGCATTTACAGAACTTCTAGGTTTGATAACAGATGTTAAATTATCAGTTGCTATCGGCGATTGGTTCTTTGCAAGGGGTAATATGATATTAAAAAGTGTTACCCAAACATTCTCTAGCGAGCAAGGCCCGGCAGGACCATTATATGTCGATTTAGATATAAATCTTCAATCTATTACTGTATTAACTAAACGAAATGTTTTAGATTTATATCCATTAGTTCAGAAGTCTAATGAGGATGATACTATTTCAAGATCATACGCTCAGCTATCTTTATTAGAATCAAGATTTTCTAAAATTGGCCCAGTATCAGATGCTGAGACTCCATCTGATATAAATAGTGTTAAGCAGCAAGCTAGAAAAGATAAATCTAAAAAATTATCAGATGCTGTCACTCCTATTCTAAAATTCTTACCAAATGGCGGTACCTAATATGGCTAAACTAGATAGAGATAACTATTTAACTACAGTTAATTCTGATTATGGTTTAGAGAAAAGTTTAACTTCAAATGATGTTAGATTCTTTAGACCAAAACAGGAAATGCGAAGACATACACTAAGCTCTAAAGATTCAGCAAGACCTGATTTACTTAGTGCTAAGTATTACGGTACATTAAACTATTGGTGGTTTATATTAAAAGTAAACCGTATTGATGATATATGGAACGAGATGTACATTGGAATGGACATACAAATTCCAGATGAAGGGGATATATTAAATTTCTTAAATAAGAAAAGTAAAAAATAATGCCTAAAATTCAAGATATTAAAGACGTACGTCTAAAGAGTGATTTACAGAACGGTCAAGATTATAACAAATTAGAGTTATATATTGATGGTGTTAATTTTCCTTTATCTGCGATTATAAGCTTAGTAATACGGGAGTATGTATTTAGCACAATCCCAACACTAGAATTAACACTAATAGATGACTATGCCTTGAGTGAAATGAATCCTTTACAAGAAGGACAGGAGATCAAAGTCAACATGGCAATCAATAAAAATGCTGATGATATTGTAGAAAATGTTTTTGAAATTGTGTCATTTAATTATTCTGCCAAACCTGTTTCCCAACACGCAAATAGAGCCAACGTGGTGATCTCTGCGGCCTTTAAAGCTAATGCCCTTATTGGTAACCTCGGAAATAAATCTTATCCTTCTACAACGTCCTCTGGTGTTGTGAAGGATATTGCTGGGGATCTAGGTATTAAATTTGAAATTCTGAAAGATACTAAAGATAAGATGAATTGGTACAGATTAGATCAGACATATAATGAATTTATGTCAGTCCTTAATAATAAAGGTTCTGCTGGTGATAACGACTGTCCATTCATCTATATTAATCGTAATGGTAAACTAATCTATAATACTTTACGTACTGCTTTAGATAATGATATTAAGAAAAACTTCACACAAGATTCAAAGTCTGCACAACTTGCAGCACTTGGGAGTGATGAGAACTTCTTTAGTAGTTATAATTTAATTGATGCTTCTGGTTTTGCTAATAAAATTATGGGCGGTAATGCAGTAGTTTATTCATACTATGATATGGACAATACTGTATATAAACAAATTGGTGAAATAGAAACAACAGAACTGGGGGATTTTAAAAACAAAACGATAGACAATATTAATAAGCCATCAAAACATTTTGCATTTGGAACTCAGAATATATCTTTATTTGATGGATACTATGAAGCAATTGCTAGAAATTATTATTTAAGAAATACTATCTTATCAACAAGTATCATAATAAATGCCCAACCTGATGGGGACATAAACTTATTTGATGTTATAAATATAAAGATACTAAGCAGTAAGGATCGTAACCAAGAAGCTGAGCCATTTAGTGGTAGATATCTTGTTACTGGTATTGTTCACGCAGTAACACCAAATGCTAGATCTAGTATGTGGTTAGTATTATCAAGAGATGGTCAAAATAAAACTCTTGATTATAAACGTTTTGAAAGTAAATTGAAGGAATCTTAATGACTAATATAACCGATATACTTGGTGGTGATTTATCTGTACTATTAAAAGAAGCAGTTAAAAATAAGTTTGCTAACCCTAATAATACAACTTTTTACCCTGGTAAAGTAGTTAATAACAAAGACCCTGAGAGATTGGGCCGTTGCCAGATACGTGTATATGGAGTTTATGATGATGCTATTCCTGCAGCAGATCTTCCTTGGGCTATTCCAGATTTCTCATTTGCTGGTTCCAGTAAAGGGTCATTCATTGTTCCAACTGTAGATAGTATTGTAAACGTATATCTAGATAATAATGATATGTATACTCCTAAGTATACAACAAAAGTTTTACAAAAAGATTCACTGAAAAATATGACGTCGGTATATGATAAAGACTATCCAAATACAATGGTTTTCTTTGAGACTGATAATGGTGATTACTTTAAAATAAACAGACTAACATTGGAAGCAGAGTTTAGACATGCCTCTGGATTAATTATTACAATAGATGGTCAAGGTAATGTTAATTTAGATAATTCTAAATCTGCAGAAAGTAATGTTAGTCTGTCTGTATCAGGTGATGTTAAAGTTGCAGCAAAAGGCGATATCAGTCTAACTACATTAGAGGGTAATATCTACCTTCAATCAAAAGGTGGCGATACTGCATTATGGAAACCTAATGTTCTACCAGTATGTCTATTCAACGGAATGCCACACGGTGGCGATGTAGGTGGCATAACAAGTTTAAGAGGTGGTCCAGATCCACTTGGTCCGGGAGCATAGGCAATGAGCTGTTTCCTACCCGCAGGATTACCTGATTTACCAAGTCTACCTGGTTTACCTAAGATACCAGTATTTGATCCATCTCTTCCAAACTTACCAAAGTTCTCGCTTAAATATCCTAGTTTTAGTCTGCCTGATATATTGCTAAATTGGCACCCAAACCTTTGTGATCTTTTAATATTAATCTATATTTTATACTTATTTATAAACGGCAATCCCGCACCAAATCCAACTTTAGATGAGGCACAGGTGTGGATTACCTCAATCACTTCAGGATCAGATTATTTCGGTCTCTCAAACGATGTTGATGTATTACAGCCAATGGCCAGCTTTGATATTAATATTGAATCATTTACAGCTAAAGTATATCCCCATGATAGGGATTTAATTATGAAGTCGATATATGAAAACTTTGATTCAAACAATGAATTTGGAGATGCTACTACTTCAGGTAGTAATACTAGTGTAAATAAAATGTGTGCAATATTCGAATTAAATAATTTAAAATGTGATGAAATTGGTAACTATTATGAATTGAAGAAAACTCAGTTCACTAGAAATATAAAACTAACGAGGGTATAATGGGTTTAGATTATTTAGCATGTGCTCAAGTGGAAGCAGCTTACAACGCTTTTGTTAATTTGCTTGACCAAATTATAGAGTTTCCTTTAGCACTACTTAAAGCTCTTAGAAATGTTATTAAGATGTTAGAATCAACTATATACAAAGGTATAGAAGATGCTTTTGGAGAATTGATAGATTTATTTGATACATTCTTAAAGTTCCCAGCCAACACAGATAGTGTTACAGATGCATTTTGTGAAGCAATATTACAATGTGAGTTTCTTTATAAATCTATGTTACCCGCAGCTACCAACGGAACATATTATGATCCATTGACAGGCGATTATGTTACTGGGTATGAATGGTTTAAAAGAAATATATGTTCAAATGGGCTAGGTGACTATATGGATATATTAAGGCAACAAGCTATTGATAATATTAATAATTTAATAGATATTATTCAAGGTAATATAGGAAAAGGTTTTATATTTATCAATCAACAGATTGATGGACTTGTAGAACAATACAATAAGTTTATTACAAGACCTATTACAGACTACTTCCCATTATTCGATAATATATGGTCAGCATTATTAGTATTCAACTGGATACCAACAGATACCTTTGACCCATCCACTGCAAGTATACTAGATGTTATTAAATTAATTGAATTATTTGGTCAATGTATATTCTCTGTATGTGATTTATCAGTTACTGTTCAAAATAAATTAGATGATATTGGTGATAAGTTATCAATCAATATTGGGTCAGGGCAGTATGTACCTAACAATTCTCAGATCACTATGAAGACCGCAGAAAAAAATATGGATGACAAAATAAAAACTATATCAGCTTCTATCTAATTATATAAATAGATAAAAGAGGTATATTTTTATGAGCTTAGACAATGAGTATTTAAGATTAAATTTATATAAAAAAAATGCAGAGTTTTATAACGGTTTAGAGGATGAGTCTAAACCGGTTTTTTACGATTTAGACCACGATGTATTTTCTATTGGTGAAGTACATGATGATGATGCGATATCTGTTAGTATACAGAATATCTTATCTACACGTTTAGGTGAAGTAATTTTCGAGAGTGATATAGGATCGCAGTTAAAGACTGCAACCTTCCAGAATTTTTCTCAAGCAGACGCTGAACTATTTTTAGATAATCTAATCATCGCTATAACAAACACAGAAACTAGAATAGAAGTTTTAAGAAGTAAGACTTCTGTTAAAATATATACTAATGATAACACAATGGATATTTCACTAGCTTTCATAATATTAGACACTAACACACTTGGTTTCTTTGAAAGACAAGTAACACTTTAAGGTAACACATGGCAGAACAAAATAATAATAACGTTTTAAACTACACTGGTGTTAGTTACAATGTAATGAAATCACAGCTGGATGCATTATTAGCAGGTGATTCGAGATTTGAAAACTTTGTAGATAGTGCATTATATAAGATTATATTGAATATGTTCTTAGCATCCAGTGATATGACTAACTACTACATAGAAAGAACAGCAGAAGAAAGTTTCTTAGATACTGCACAACATCTATCATCAGTAATATTAAATGCAAATCAAATTGGATATATTGTAAGGCGACCAACACCTGCTCAGGCAGACTTAACCATTAAATTGGTCGGTCCAATAGTAGGTATCTCCGCTGGAGATACCATAACTATTCCTTTACACTCACAACTAACATATAATGGTAATCCATTCATAACAAAATTTGGTTACAAATACATATTAACTCAAGATGATATTAACACACTTGTTGCTTCAGGTTCTTTAGTGTTCTCAACAGCAGTGCCTGTTGGTCAAACTAGTGATGAATCTATTGTTATGCTACAAGGTGAAAAAACAACTTATGAGATCCAACCAGAGAATCAAGCTGCTACAAAATGGCAAAAGTATAATATAGAAGATTATCAGCTTTCTAACTTGTACTCTGATGATGATCTCGGAGTAGGTGTCGTTGGTAGTGATAAGAACTTAACAAAAGTATTTATAGTAGACTCAGCAACACCAGGGGCTACTGGTATAGAATATAGGATCAATAGAAGATCTTTAACTGCAGAACAGTATACTGTAGATGCTTTACAAACTGCAGAACGTGCTCAAAATGAAGCAACTATAAAAGTATGTCTATTAAAAACTAATAAAGATACAACAATGGATTTATTCTTCGGTGATGATATTTCAACAGCTATTGGTGCTGGAGCAAATCAATTCATTAGAGTTGAATACTTTAAAACAAAAGGTGCGCTAGGTAACCAGACTGGTATCATAGGTACTAAAGTAGACTTTTTAGGAACTATTAGTGTTGATTCAATAGGTAATATTACTGACAAAGCAGAAGTGTACTTTAAATCAAATTTAAGATCTGGTGCTGATATAGAAGATAAAGAATCTATTAGATTAAATGCTCCAGCTATTTATCAAGCTTTAGATAGACTTGTTACAAAGAATGACTACCGCACATACCTAACAACATTAGTAAATCCTATTGCTATTAAATATGCAATAGCATGGGGTGAGGCCGAAGAAGCGGTTGCAAAAGGTGTACAGGCTATATCCTCATTAATGAATGCAGTATTTGTCTCAGCACTTGGTACTATGTATAAAACCGATGTAACAACTGGAATATATTCACCTAACAAGATACTATTAAGTAATTCCAATCTCTTTGTTATTAACGATGTTAATGCAACAATTATAGAAGGTTCCGATAACTATGGAACATTCAGTGAACAGGTATACTTTGATCTATATGTTAAAAACAGCTCATTAGATTATTTAACTAATATTTGGTCATCTAATTCAGAGATTACACGAGTTAAAGATTTTCTAAAACAAATTGTAAATCGTGCTCAGGCAACAGTTAAGAATTATTATGTTCCACCGATTGTACAAGGGTTTAACTTATCTGGAACAGTGACTATTAATTCGATGGCCGATGCCTCATTGGTTAAAACACGTATTGAAAATGAGGTATATCGTATATTAAGTATCGATACTAAGTTTGAAAGTGAGCTTAATATATCAAAGATATATGATATTGTTATGAACTTTGCTGAGGTCACTAAGTGTAATTTAAGCTTTGTTTCAATAGATGCTGACGATACTAAGAAGTTATCAACAATAGCCTCAGATTGGGCATTAGATACTACACAATACTCAGTTGCAACAGGTGGTGTTGTAACAAACGCCATTTCAACCGAATTAGCAACATACCTAAATGCTAGTATTGCAACATCATCTGATCTTGATATAGATACTCAATTAAAAACTCTTGTTGATAAAGATGGTGATGGTATATCTGCACATATTACATATCTATCTGACGTAAGACGTATCAATGGATTAACAGAACGCTCATTCTATGATGTGTTCGCTAAAAATCTTTATAATAATACTGATATACAAACAGCAAAACGGACTGATAATGTAACATTATGGCGAGACTCTTCTGACTTTAAACAATTACTTTCTAAAATAAATATGATGATGAAGAAAACATATCGTAATAGTATGTTAGACGAAGATGGTAATATTGTTAACTACTCGTTTGGTAATGAAATAGTTAGTATTATCAGTAACTTAAAGTTTATATACTAAGGATATATCTAGATGTCTTCAAAAATAACAGCAACCCCAAGTTCAGCACCTTCTACAGCTTTACCACAAACAGTAACCATCAGCAGAGAAGATGATATATTCACTCCTCCATATGCTGATGGTTCAGAAACTTTTACTAAGCAAGGTACTGATGTTGATATTACAAAATGGACCGGCGACGCAGTACAAGGACAAGGAATTGTCGGAGATTCATTTATCACTAATAACATGGGAGCAACTGTTGACTTATCGGCAAAGATCCCAAGTTACATAACTACAAAATTCATAGGCATTAGTTTTTGGATGAAAATACAACCTAACTCAAATCCGAACATTATTAAATTATTGTATGGATCAGTGGGTAGTGGTGCTAATATACCAATAGAGTTAAAAAATCAGAGTGGCGACCTTTGGCTTACTACGCGATCAAACTTAGATAATAGCGGTAGTGGTGGTTCAATTGTAACCGGCGTAATACATGTATTCCAAGGTGTTACTTCAACATTAACAAACTGGACACATATATTTGCATGGGTTAATTATAACACAGGTGCTCCGGTTTTGAATGTAAGTGTAAACGGAATAACACTCACTCCATCAACAATATACCCAGGCGATGTACCTAGTACTGATTTTAATCAAACACCCGCAACCGTATTTGAAGTTGGCGGTGCTGGGGTAATACAAGGTGAAGTTGCAAATTTACATTGGTCAACAAATCCATTATTCGCAAGCGAAATGACCACGTATTTTAACCAACCGTCAACTAAAAGATTTTTTGAAAGATCATCTTTTAATAGTAGAGAACTATTCACTAAAGATATTAGTGGACATGGTGACGACGTACCAGCGAGTAAATGGAAAAACGGAGTTGCACAAAATGCAGGGATTGTTGGTCTAGCCGCAACATCACAAACTAATGTTCCTGCTGGTCAATCACCCTTTCCATATGTTGATCTTTCTGATAGTTTGCCTCTAAGAAATATAGAGGGTAAAAGATTTATAGGCATATCATGTTTTTATAAAATAAATTCAGAGTCACTTGGAAATAATTTATTAATGTTAACTAACGATATAACAAAGGTTAACTCCGGTCTTCATATAGCGGCTTTCCCATCTGGAGGAGGTGTTCCAGTCCCTCACATAATAGTTAACCTGTACGGTTTTACTACTGATTTTGCTTGGGTAGGAAGCGACTACATTAATTCACAAGTGAAGGTTGGAGAATGGCAACATTTATTTTATTACTGTGACTTGGACGAATTGGATGCTGACCCAACAGCAACACCACATTTATATATTGATGGCGTTTCCAACTCACAATATAAAGGCCGAACTTTAGTAGACTGGCCAACCAATGGATTCCAAAGTTTTAAAAGAGGATACACACATAGTACATTATATAGTATTGCTAATGATGAACCTTTCATTGGCGCCTCAACGATGTCAATATCAAATCTTTACATGTCAAATACTTCAGACTTTAAAAACCAATTAGATAAATACCGAAACCTACCAACCATTGAGGTTGTTTAAATGACAGATATAACCCCAGCAATATATACAAGTGAGAATTCGATAGATGTCACGATGCCAGGTTTAACTCATGGTTCATATTCTGTTAATATTACTAACTCAATAGATACCTTATCAACACCATTCACTGTATTATATGTACCATCCCCTGGAGATGTAGTAGTACCTTTAAGTCAAATTACAATCTTTGCCCCCCAAGTAGAGATTAAAGCATCAGGATTATCTGGCGATAAAGTTGATAATGATAGATTAATAAACTTAAGAAACTTCTTACCTACATCATTTGATGGATCTGAAGTAAGTGATTTTGTTGGATTCTTCGAAGACTTCTTAAACTATGATTTATACACACATAAGATAGATAGTGAAGCTTCAACTTTAGATATTAGTATACTTAAAAAAATAGAATTATTATATACTCTTAGAGATCCTACATTAATAGATGAGAAGTTTATCCAATACTTTGCTAAACAATTAGGTTATAATATTAAGTATAATAAATCTGATATTTTCAATGTTACTGGAGACACTAACGCTAATGATATAAATGGTTACTTAAGACAAACTGTACAATCACTACCACACTGGTATAAATTTAAGTCAACTAACAATGCATTAACAATGTTAATGTATTCATTCGGAATAGTTTCTGACATATTAACATTATGGACAAACGATTACGAAAACAATTGGATCTCAGAATCACCTAGATTCGAACAGGATATTAACACACCACCAATGGAACAGGGTTACTATCCAACACCACACTATAGAATAGTTGTAAATACTACACGAACTCCAAAAGGATGGGAATCTAACTTATCAAATATTATTAGTATGGTAGATTCTATTAAACCTATTAATACTGTATTTGAGGGCTTCTCACTCAAAGTTGTTATTAATGGTATAAACCCTGGGTTTGATACTGCAGATGTTAGATCTACACCTATTATAAATAGTATAAAGATTGGTACCTCAACTATGTTGAATACCCAAACTCCATAATTTTAAGAGGATAATATATGTCAGGACAAGATCAAGGTTCTTTGATACTTAAATCAGGACTCAACCAAATATACGATACTGGAGTTTTTCCAAGTTTCTCACTGAAATACTTTTTGCCAGTATATGATGCACGTACAGATTTAGAGATTCATGATTTACCATTTTCAACAGTCTCACCATCAACCACAGCAATACCAAACTCTGCATCAGTATTCAATGTGGATATTTCATCAACTGCGTTTGGATTTGGTGATATTGAGGGTGAACTATTATGGAATAATAGTACTGTTCAACCAGATTTAATATATAAGTTGGATTATGATGGTAATATAATTACTGGAGCTACTGCAGACCCTACAGGGTCTTTAAATGCTTCGACTAACATGAATAGCAAGAAGACTAAAGCAAACTATGTTTATAATACATCAACATCCACAAATATGGGTAGACCTGCTATTGGTACGCCGTTTTCATCTGCATTTCAACAATATAAAGGTGATAATGTTGTATCTAATGGCGATGGTTCTTTTTCATCAACTATTAATTTTGTACAAGTTGCTGAAGTTACACCTATACCTACAACATGGAATGCTGCAAGTCTATACGATTCTATAGATTATATAAGTAATATTGGCGACCCTGATGAATTCGGAGTATACCAGATAAGGTTACCTGCTAATACAGGTTCATTTCAGTTTAATAAAATTATTCTATTTGCACAAAAAGTAAACACTCAAGGTGTAGACGAAGCGGTAGATCCATTCCCGTTTGCAGTAGTTACTTTAAATGAAACTCAGACAAAATTAAATTCTACTGATTTAGACAACTCAAATAACGTTACTGAATTTATTGCAGAGGTATCAATAGCATTCACGAGAACTGCGTCGGGTGCAAGTGAGATTACTTATAATCCCTTAGAATACTGGACACGCATTAAAACTATCTCTGACGGTACTTCAGCACTAGAATACCCTGGGTCTGTTTTGATCTCGCCAATTAATGGTGGAGTTAATGAAGTATCACCAAAATCTAAATTACATCTTATAGAAGATGATATAACTAAATCAATAATTAGATTTTCAAGACAAGAGTCATCTAATTCTAATGACGGTAATATTTCCATTAATCCAAATACTAGTTCGGTACAAATTTATACTGAAGAAGCAACTCGAGGCTTCGAATTCGGAGATACTGCAGCTGCAGTTAGTGCGGGTTCAATTGCTATTGGCCCATTGACATCAGGTTTCGGTAATTACTCATATACTCAGGGTGATAACCTAGATAACAAAGGTAACTACAGTGTTCTTATTGGTAGTAATACTAATATGTTACCATCGCCTCCAGCAAGTGTTGGATTTAACATGGCAAGAAACATTACTAATCTTTCCTCGATGAACTCAATTGTACTTGCTCAAGATATTAGTGCATCTACTAACATATCCACTATAGATACATTAGCTCTTATAAACGATCCACTTACTCACGTCCACTCAAATTTTACAATTACAAGCTCACTGATTAACCATGTTGTACCTAAAGCATCTAATATCTGGTATAGAAGCACAATTTCAAGTACTGTAGGAGCTACCACCTCTGGAGAAGGCATATATTCTAGTTTAACTATCGGGGAAACTAATAACTATGATACTGTTAGAGAATCTGTACTTGTTGGAAACGACTGGTCATTACAAGGTGCTGTTGAGTCATCTATAATTGTTGGAGCAAATCCCTCGATGTTTAATGGTTCAACATTCGGTAACCAATTTGGTACATCCGGTTGTTTATATATCGCACATAATGACATACCCAACATTATGTATAATCAAGAGTATAAAAACTGTTTCTTTATGGCTGAGGGCAGTATTATTGGAGGAGGTCTTCAACCTACTTCTGAGTCAACACGTAACTCTATGTTCTTATGGGGAAGTCAATCTATGATAGCTGCGGACTATTCTGTAGTTATGGGTAAGACTAATTTAATGAACGCTGCGCCTACTCAGATTCAATTTACTTCTCAATACTATGGTAATTACATATTAGGCCAGTATAACCACCAAAATGGTCTACATACTACTGCAGGTTATGACTTTAATAGAGGTATTTTCACAATAGGGTCTAGGATATATACCGAGGATTGTAGGGATACATTTGTAATAGGTGGTGAACTTGATGCTGTCACTAATAACTATGCCACAGATGGTGATAATAAAAACAGTGTAAAACGAACCGAAAAAGGTTACGTTATTGGAGTCAGTAACTCAATACGAGATATTAACTCAGCATACGTATTTGGTAGTAATGCTCTTATTTATAGCTCACAGGAGTCATATCAGTTCGGTAGGGCTAACATTACTGCTAATAGTGTAGATGCATTTACCACAGGTGCACAAAATACGCAAAGTTTCGCATCATTCAGTCATGCTATAGGTAGTAACAACAACAATACACACACAAACAACTGTACTTTACTGGGGTCTTTAAATTCGTTTTTAGGATTTACTGCTGCTATTAATATAAGAAACTCATATGCAGTTGGTGACAGTAATGCCATAGTGGGATCGTCCTTATTTCCTAATGGTAATTCACACGTATATATGTTTGGTAATTCAAACTCAGCACAGAGTACTACATCAGCATATATAGTTGGTAGTGAAAATAATACACTTGGTGATAATACTAATGCATTTACATTTGGTGCAGAAAATACCACTAGTTATGGAATTAACACTGTGCAGGTTGGTATATTTAACTCATCAGTATCTTCTACCAACACCTATCAGTTTGGCAAAAATATGCAGACAACATCTGCAGATGGATCATACATGATTGGCAACACTTCGGTAATCAGTCGTTTAACTGGTGGTACTGCAGCAGAAAATTATCTAATTGGTAATTCAAATGAAGTTGCATCTGGTACTGGATCTATTACAAATACATTTATGTATGGTATCTTAAATAAGATTCGTACACAGAGTTCCCAGCAACCTGGTATAGTAAATGCTAATGTATTAATTGGTAATAGTAATATAATGTCAGCGATTGGTGGGGCTACACCTTCCCCAACTATCGATAACAGTACTATGTTTGGTGTGTCGAATGTTATGTATGCAGCAGGATATGGTGACATTGATAATAGTATGATTATGGGTGAATCTAATACATTGAACGTCCAAGGTGCAACATCAGATACTTTTATTGCTGGACTACAAGTACTTGGATCAAGTAATGATATACAAATTAATTCAACTAACCATGATGTTTCTGTTAGAAGTGAGAACGGTGTAACTGTTATTGGTACTAATGGAGATCTACAAGACTTCACTAGTGTAAGTAAGATATTTAAAATTTGGGATCAACCAAATCCAGGTAGTATTTATGCTACTAATTTATCCGCAATAGGTGCTGGTAATGAACTTTACAATAGTATGAATGTTTTAATTGCCAATGGCGGTGCTGTTGACAGTGATGCGTATAGAATGAATGCTATTGGTATAGGTATAATGGATACTGGAATATCTAACTATCGTCAGATAATCGTACTTCCTGTAAAACATGCTATCGCATTAGGTAAAAACGCAACCAGTAATCCATTGAACCCAACTAATACTGAGTATTCAATGCCTACATTATACGAACTAGAAGTACAGAAATCTCTTGGTAAAAGACCACCAATGGGTACATTATGTTATGACGACGGTACAAGCAACACATTACCGGCTGGCGATACTACATCATTACGTGTTTGGTTAGGACAGGGCTAATTTTAGATACTATAAATAAGTATAATTGAAACACTATATATTGAAGGAAATAATTATGATTGATACAATTAAAAAAACTAGAGCAGAACTTGAAAGCTTATATGGACTATTTACATCTTTGAAAGAAGAAACATTCAGTCCTAAGTTTTCATTCTTCGTCCTTAGAAACTTAGGTTTACTAGAGGGTGAAATTACAGCTTTAAATGAAACAAGAACTAAGCTCCATGAATCTATTAAAGAGTATGATACTGAACGTATGCAATTGGCTGAGAAACACGCAGACAAAGATGATGCCGGAAGTCCTATCATAGAGGGTGGTTCTTATAAAATTATAGATAATCTTTTATCATTCCAAGCAGAATTCGCAACTTTACAAGAGAAGCATATAGATACTATAGCAAAGTTTCAATCTCTTGAACAAGGGCTTGTTGATTTACTAAGTGAAGAAGTAGATCAAAAAATAATGAAAGTTTCATATTTAGATCTTCCAGAAGATGTCTTCAATATCGAGAAGCTATTTCAATTCAAAGATTTCTTCAAAGAAACTGAAGAAGAACTAGACGAACTACTAATGGGATAATATGACTACTAGGGTAAAAAATAAAATAAACGTATTTCATCAGGATAACTTTACTTGTCACTTTAGTAATTTCCCTGAGATCTTTGAGGATCCAAGTCAAAAAATTGATTTGGGTCTTTATGATATGTTTGTTAAGAATGTTGTAATTCCAGATATGAATATTGATGTCGTTGCAATAGAGTATCAGAATACTATACAATGGCAACCTATATCAAAAGCTAACTCAGATTTACCTCAAATAACAATAGAGTTTAAAGCAGATGAAAATTTAAGAAACTACTATTACTTATTTAGTTACATAAAAAAGATGCGTTATGGTGTAGATCCAGACTCTTCAAGAAGTAATACAATAAAAGCTATTGGTATAAATACTTTAGATAATCAGTATAAGAAAATGGCTAGACTAGAGTTTACTGAAGCCCTACCAATAAGTGTAGGTTCATTAACATTAATGTCTGGTGATTCTGAAGAAATGTCATTTGCTGTGTCATTTCAATATGAAGAATTTAAGCTAGCAATGTTTGATGAGACTGGAGCAAAAATATATGAAGATTGACGGTATAAGTAATCCAGTTCAGGTTACACCCACAGCAGACTTAAAAGTTATTAAAGAAACTCTCACAAGAATGGGAATTGTAAATAAAACAAGACGTCTATTATATCCATCATGTTACTTAGTTGAACATTTTGGTGCATTTTATATATTTCACTTTAAAGAATTATTCTCAGTAACTCGTTCTAACTACTATAATAATTTAAGCGATGAAGATATTCATCGAAAGAATTCTATTGTATACTGTTTAAATCAATGGGGATTAATAGATGTGGAAGAAGAAATTATAACTCCGCATGATACATACGTATTTGTCTTACCACATAAAGATAAGAATGACTATGTAATCTCACATAAGTTTAATATGGCAATGATAGAGAATATTAACTAGAGGTTACTATGAATTTTAAAGAATATTTAGAAGAGAACTATAATGATCTATATTTTGCTAGAATGCTAGGTAGAAATCCAACTAAAAAACAAGTTATAGATTTCTTCACT
>TARA_R110001606_G_scaffold14133_3_pt1 | contig 18056 bp, 21 predicted proteins | sample TARA_R110001606 | Tara Oceans TARA_R110001606 (sample SAMEA4398315) | marine metagenome | biome: Polar Biome; feature: [SRF] surface water layer (ENVO:00010504); material: water (ENVO:00002006), including particulate matter (ENVO:01000060) such as... | depth 5 m | reverse complement strand
TATAGATATAAAAAAAGCGCAGTAGCGCTTTTTTTATTGTCGGTTTAAGTCGATATTAGTGATCGTGACCACAGCCGCCATCACCATGAACATGGCCATGCTCTAGTTCGTCTGCTGTTGCATCACGCACTTCAAGTATTTCTACATCAAAGTTTAAAGTGATGCCAGCGAGTGGGTTATTACCATCAACAATTACATCTTCTTCTTGAATATCAATGATCATTACAGATTGATCGCCGTCATCTGTTGAGGCACGAAATTGCATACCAACTTCAATTTCCATACCTTCAAACATCGACTTTGGTACTGCTTGCATCAGATCATCATGGCGTTCGCCATAACCTTGCTCTGGTGGCACAGTAACACTGAGTGTGTCGCCCGCTTTTTTACCTTGTAGGGCATCTTCGAGGCCTTGAATTAAGTAACCGGTACCAACGATAAAGATTAGTGGCTCACCATCAAATGAGTTATCGATAGAGTTTTTGTCATTATCCATGACTGAATAATGCATTTTTACCACTTTATTTGTTGCAACGATCATAGTCACTCCTATTTATTCGTCTTCGAGAGAGTAGGGTAGAGGAAGGATTGATAGCTCTACCGTTGGGGCATGTTTTGCACGCAGTAACTGACTAGGTTCACTGTCGTTTGGCAACACAACAAGGCCAAATAAGGTTTTACTTTGTTGATTGTAGGCTTGGCTTATTAATTTGCCAGCACGACGCCAGTTTTCACCCATTTGGGTTTCAAGCTCTGGCTCTGCTAATTCTCCATCGCTGTGCCCTGATACGATATACATAGCGCGTTTATTTTTACCAAGGTATTTCATGCGGGCAACGGTTTCTTGGCCTGTGTAACAGCCTTTACGAAAGCTTACTCCACCGATTGCTTGCAGGTTAACCATTTGTGGTACGTATTCACCGAGTGCCGCTTCATTGAGCTCAGGCTCACCCGCTAAAATACTATGTTGGTGCCACAGCGCGTCGTTTTCAAGGGCGATAACCTCATCAGGCAGTGAAAATTCATCATTAACCATCAGTAAAATGCGGTTTTTTGCTAATTTTAGTGCTTTACCATGACTAAAATCGCAAGCGCTATCTTGCTCATTAAAATGAATGTTCAACGCATTTAAGGTTGTAGCTAGATCATCACCGATTAAACCAATTAACTTGCTGGTAGCAGCTTGTATTTCAACTTTTGAAAACACCGCATACTTTTTTAATTCCGTTAAAGATTGAGTGGTTTCAACCGCTGATGCTGCTAAATAGTAACTATCCTGATAAGCAAATAACTTTGCTACACTCCATAATTTACCTTTGGCATTACAGTGCCCAGCCCATAAGAAGTTGGTTTGGTTGAGCTTATTAATATCTTGGGTAATTTGGCCATGAAGGTAGGCGAGTTTATCAACACCGCTAATGCGGATCAGCTGATGTGATAAAGGGCATGCGTGTACTGTTGACATAAAAACCTGCTTTACAATAAATGTAGGCGCGTATAATACCGTAGTTAGCGCTGCTGGTATAGATGCATAAATAGCTGTTTATTCAGGTGCAATTTGTTAAACTGCTAAGTAACTTAGTACGAGGTAAAAAATGACTGAAATTCACAATAAAGCGCGTATCCGCTGGGCTTGTCGCCGCGGCATGTTAGAACTAGATGTGTTATTTATGCCATTTGTAGATGAGGCATTTGATTCGTTATCTGTACAGCAGCAAGCTGTTCTTCAACGTTTGCTAGAAGCGGATGATCCCGATCTATTTGCGTGGTTTATGGGCCATCAAGAATGTAAAGATCCTGAGCTTAAACAGATGGTACAACTGATTTTAGACCGAGTTCGTGTATAGGTTTAGGGTTACTAATAATGTTCCAGACCACAGGCCTTTTGTGGTCTACTTTAGCTTGTTCGCAGTGTGTTATAGCTTATTTTTAACTAGCATATTAGCGCAATTTATTTGTGTCGCCAGTAGTACTGTTTTTGGCTATGTGAGTTGGCACTGGTATAAAAAATCCCATCCTCAGCAAGGCGTTTTTATATTAGATTCTACGCAATGTCGTTTTGAAAATAATACGCTAAAAATAAATGGCCATATCAGTAACAAAAGCCGTGTTTATCAAAGCAGTGTTTGGTTATATATTAATGGCTTTGCAAGCTCCCACTGGCTGATTATTAATGCCAGCGGGGTTGATGAACTGAGTTTTGTGCGCTTGAAACGTCTTACTTTGGCTGCTCGTCATGAGCAAGCGGAGTTAAAATAGTGGGCGTTGGATTATCATTTAACTGTGGGTAGTCAATCGTATAATGCAAGCCTCTGCTTTCTTTTCGCTCCATTGCACTGCGAATTATAAGCTCTGCTACTTGCACTAAATTACGCAGTTCAAGCAAGTTATTCGAAACGCGGAAGTTTGCATAATAATCACGAATTTCTTGCTGTAGTAATTCAACTCGGTGTAACGCACGTTCTAGGCGTTTAGTTGAACGCACAATGCCAACATAGTCCCACATAAATAGTCTTAGTTCATGCCAATTATGGGTGATCACCACTTCTTCATCTGAGTTAGTTACGCGGCTTTCATCCCACATCGGCAGCACTTTTAATGCTGGACTATGTTGTATTTTTGCTAAAATATCTTTTGCTGCGGCGTGCGCGAACACAATGCACTCTAGTAATGAATTACTGGCCATGCGATTAGCGCCATGTAGCCCCGTATAAGCGACTTCGCCTACCGCATATAAGTTATCTAGATCGGTCTTGCCGTTAAAGTCAGTCATTACTCCACCACAGGTATAATGTGCCGCAGGAACCACTGGAATTGGATCTTTAGTGATATCGAGCCCGACACTTAAGCATTTTGCATAAATGGTCGGGAAATGCTCAATAATAAAGTCTTTATCTTTATGACTGATATCTAAATACACACAGTTAGCACCTAGGCGCTTCATCTCAAAATCGATAGCGCGGGCAACAATATCGCGTGGTGCGAGCTCTTCACGCTCGTCAAAGTCTTTCATGAATCGTGTGCCGTCAGGGCGCTTTAAATAAGCACCTTCACCGCGCATCGCTTCGGTGATCAGAAAGTTTTGTAGCTCTGGGTGATATAAACTGGTCGGGTGGAATTGGTTAAATTCCATATTAGCTACTCTACAACCTGCCCGCCAAGCCATGGCGATACCATCACCACTGGATACATCAGGGTTGGATGTGTAAAGGTATACTTTACTGGCACCACCGGTTGCTAAGGCTACAAACTTAGCTGAAATTGTTTCGACTTTCTTTGCCGCTCGGTTCCACATATATACGCCATGGATATGTTTACCGTTTTGGCCTAATTTTTTATCACCAATTAAATCTATTGCGTTGTATTGTTCTAATAAGGTGATTTCTGGGTGCGCTTGTACTTGGCTTATTAGCGTTGTTTGCACTGCTCGGCCGGTAGCATCTGCAGCGTGCAAAATTCGACGATGGCTATGGCCGCCTTCACGGGTTAAATGAAAGCGCTCTTTGCCTTTGCTATCAAACTCCATATCAAAAGGCACGCCTTGCTCGATTAGCCATTGCAAGCAATCATGGGCATTACTAGCGGTGTATTGCACGGCGGCTTTGTCACATAAACCACCACCGGCATCTAAGGTGTCTTGTACGTGAGATTCAATGCTGTCATTCTTTTTATCAAACACGGCAGCAATGCCGCCTTGTGCATAAAGTGTGGAACCTTCCGTCAATTCACCTTTACTGATCACGGTAACTTTACAGTGATTAGCTAAAGATAATGCTAATGAGAGGCCAGCTGCGCCGCTGCCAATAATAGCGACATCCGTGATATGGTGTTTATTTTGGTTCATGTCCGTGGTCTTTGCGGTTACAATGCCCAGATACTAATGTATAAACAGTAATGAGCAAATAATAATATTATGATAGGCGTATATGTATCATATTTGGCGCGACACTATTAGTGATTTTCAACTTTCGCCAACATATTTATATGCTATTTTATAAAAAAATAATATTAAACAGAACTTTTCATTCATGCAGCAGTCAGAGTATTTGTAAACAATGGCAGGATATGAATGACAAGCAATAATCAGACAGAGGAGTACCGGCTCGAATGAGCGAGCAGGATTTGGATTTAGCGCTAGTAAAAAGGGTCCAGCAGGGCGATAAAAATGCCTTCAATCTTTTAGTAAAGAAGTATCAGAACAAAATAGCCGGTTTGATTTCACGTTATGTATCAAATCAAGGCGATATTGCTGATGTTGCTCAAGAAGCTTTTATTAAAGCATACCGCGCACTTCCAAACTTTAGAGGGGACAGTGCCTTTTATACTTGGTTATACCGTATCGCCGTTAATTGTGCTAAAAATTACTTAGTGGCTCAGGGCCGCAAACCGCCAGCAAATGATATAGATGCTGACGATGCAGAGTTTTATGAAGGGTCTGATGCAATGCGTTCAAATGCATCCCCTGAAAACTTGCTACTAAGCGAAGAAGTTCGCGCAGTGATTTTTAACACCATTGATAGTTTGCCTGAAGATCTTAAAACCGCGATCACTCTACGAGAAATCGAAGGGATGAGCTATGAAGAAATAGCCGTGGTGATGGATTGCCCAGTCGGGACGGTGCGTTCGCGTATTTTCCGTGCCCGTGAAGCAATAGATAACAAATTAAACCCATTAATAGGCGAGTCTTAATATGACAAAAGCACACGTTAACAAGTTGGATAATCAGCATCTATCCGCATTACTTGACGGCGAACAATCATTAACTGATGAGGTTATTGCCCAGCAAGATGCGGCAACCTTAGGACGTTATGCGCTAATAGGTGACGTAATGCGTGCTGAGTCAGAAGATGCTTTCGTCTTTGATATAAGCGATAGTGTTGCGCAAGCGCTGGAAAGTGAACCAGTTTATGCTGATTTCACACAATCTGCGTCACAACCTGCACCATTGGCTGCCACGGGCACCGATAACGTAGTGGCGTTTAACTGGCGCAAACCAGTTGCACAACTTGCAATTGCAGCAAGTGTTGCCATGTTTGCAATTGTTGGTGTACAAACATTGCCACAAGGTGAAAACTCACCTAGCAATGAAATTCCGATGTTACAAACAACACCAGTAACAGGAATGGCATCACCAGTTAGCTATTCGTCAGAACCCGCTTTACAAAATGCAGAGCAAGGTTTGCGTGAGTTACAGCAACAGCGTATTGGCGCGTTAGTATTAGAACATCAACGCCAAGCACGAGTTGCATATTCATTAGAAAAAGCTCACACTGAGGCGCAAGCCGAAGAGGAAAAAAACTAATTAAATGAAAGTAATTACTTTTATTTTGTCGTTGGTATTAATGGCTCCAGCCTTTGCTGACGACGAAAACCCCGCAAAAGAGCTTCTGCTCAAAATGGCTGACGCCGTTCATAATCGTAACTTTGACGCATCATTTGTGGTCGTCAAAGGGAAGACAATGGAACCATATCGTTGGTTGCATGCAAAACAAGGTAATACAGAACTCGAGCATTTGAGCTTACTCAATGGCGCAGGCCTTGAAATGGTTCGTATTGATGATCAAGTTACTTATTTTGAGCCACAGTCTGAACCTTATTCAATAGATACTGATTCTATAGCAGGCCCAATCCCAGAAGTGTTATTCAAAGATGTTGAGCGTTTAAGCCAACATTACGATTTTGTGCTCGGTGGTAAAGGCCGTATTGCAGGGCGTGCTGCGCAGCTTGTGCGTATCGAATCAAAAGACGAGTATAAGTTTAATTATTGGCTGTGGCTTGATGCAGAGTCATCGCTATTACTAAAATCTGCTTATGTTAATCATGCCGGTGAGATGTTAGAACAACTACAGTTAACCCATATTAGTGTAACCGAAGAGCCCGCTGCGTTATTACTTGAAATGCTAAATCGTAAGTTTCCAACGCCATTACCAGCAGCGGCAATTACTCAACAAGAAGCAAGTACAGAAAGTAATAATTGGCAAATAGGCTGGTTACCGGAGGGGTTTAGTTTGTTAAAATCAGACCGTCATAAGCTTGATTTGAACAATGAACTGACGGATTATTATTTATACTCAGATGGTTTTGTCGAAATTTCAGTGTTTGTACAAAGACCATTACCTGGTCGCAGGCCAAGCGGTGCATTGTCATCCGGTGCCACGACAGTATATGTGCATAATAGCGGTAGTTTTGATGTGTCAGTGGTGGGGAATATTCCAGCAATGACTGCAAAAGCAATTGCTGAATCGGTTGCAAGACCCTTGTAATATAAGCTGATAATGATAGAACAAACCCTTACAGTGATGTCGATTCAAGGCGCCACTGCGCATTTAGAAGCCCAACAAAAGCAAGCCTGTGAAGGGTGCAACGGCCGTTGTGGTTCTCAAATATTTAGTAAGTTATTTGGCACTGCTAAAAAAACCTTCCCCTATCGCTTTGAAATCCCTGTTGTGGTTGGGCAAAAAGTAACCCTAGCACTGGATGATAGCCACATGGTAAAGCATGCTTTTGCAGTGTATATGTTGCCTTTGGTATTAAGTCTGGTATTTGCGTTAGTGGCTGCTGAGGTTTTTTCTGTGCCTGAATGGTTGCAAATCATTGCCGCTATAGGTGGTGGTTTTACTGGCTTTGGCATTGCTAAAAGCCGAGTGAAAAGCCTAAAGCATGATGTTAAAGTAATAAAAATTCACCCAATTAGCCTCCCTTTAACTCAAATAGATGGTGATTGAAGCCAATTAAATGTAAAATTGCGGCTTTATACACTCAGTCCATTAAAATAGAAGTTTAGAATCCAGTTTATGAAGCATATCCGTAATTTTTCGATCATCGCCCATATTGACCACGGTAAATCGACCCTTTCAGATCGTTTGATCCAAGTTTGTGGTGGTTTAACAGACCGCGAAATGCAAAAGCAAGTATTGGATTCAATGGATATTGAGCGCGAGCGTGGTATCACCATTAAAGCGCAAAGTGTAACTCTAAATTATAAAGCCAACGACGGTGAAACTTACCAACTTAACTTTATCGACACCCCGGGACACGTTGACTTTACTTATGAAGTATCGCGCTCGCTGGCAGCGTGTGAAGGTGCATTATTAGTTGTTGATGCCGGTCAAGGTGTTGAAGCGCAAACTCTAGCGAATTGTTACACTGCCATCGAAATGAATTTAGAAGTAATTCCGGTATTAAACAAAATCGATTTACCACAAGCTGATCCACTTCGTGTAGCCGAAGAAATTGAAGATATTATTGGTATCGATGCCCTAGATGCCGTGCAATGTAGCGCTAAAACAGGTGTGGGTATTGCCGAAGTTCTTGAAATGATTGTTAAGGACGTACCGCCACCAGTGGGTGATAAAGACAAACCGCTACAGGCGCTTATCATTGACTCATGGTTTGACCCGTATCAAGGTGTTGTATCGCTGGTGCGTATTAAGCACGGTGAATTAAGAACGGGCGACAAGATAAAAATTATGTCGAACGAGCATATACACACTGCAGATCAGGTTGGTGTTTTTACACCAAAGCAAACCAACACCGGTATTTTAAGAACTGGTGAGGTAGGTTTTGTTATTGCGGGTATTAAAGAAATACATGGTGCGCCAGTAGGTGACACTATTACCCATCAAAAAAATGCAGCACCTGAGCGCTTACCGGGCTTTCAAAAAATTAAACCACAAGTTTATGCCGGTATGTTTCCAATTGCCTCGGATGAGTATGAATCTTTCCGTGATGCGCTTAATAAACTTAGCTTAAATGATGCGTCGTTATTCTTCGAACCAGAAAATTCAACAGCACTTGGCTTTGGCTTTCGCTGTGGTTTCTTGGGCATGTTGCACATGGAAATCATTCAAGAGCGTTTAGAGCGTGAATATGATATTGACTTAATTACCACCGCACCAACGGTAATTTATGAAGTTGTAACTAAAGAGGGTACGATTCAGATTGATAACCCATCTGATTTACCTGCTGTAAACGATATTTTAGAAATTCGTGAGCCCGTTGTTGAAGCTAATATTCTTGTACCACAAGAGTACTTAGGTAGCGTTATTACGCTTTGTATTGAAAAGCGTGGTATGCAAACTAAGATGAACTATCACGGTAAGCAAGTCGCTGTTACTTATGAACTGCCAATGGCAGAAGTGGTGATGGACTTTTTCGATAAGTTAAAGTCAACCAGTCGTGGTTTTGCCTCGCTGGATTATAACTTTAAGCACTTTCAAACATCAGACATGGTGCGCGTTGATATATTAATCAATGGTGAGCGCGTTGATGCGCTTGCGATTATTGTTCACAGAGACAGCGCGCAATCGCGTGGTCGTCAATTAGCTGATGCGTTGAAAGAACTTATCCCTCGTCAAATGTTTGATATAGCAATTCAAGCGGCAATTGGCGCGCATGTTATTGCTCGTACCACTGTTAAGCAATTACGTAAAAACGTAATTGCGAAGTGTTATGGTGGCGACGTGAGTCGTAAGAAAAAGCTACTTCAAAAGCAAAAAGATGGTAAAAAACGTATGAAGCAACTAGGCAATGTTGAAGTGCCTCAAGAAGCATTTTTAGCGATTCTTAAAGTTGGTAAGTAAGTTTCTTAACCAAATTACGTAAGATAAAGGATTTAATGCATGGCAGGTTATTTTTCAATATTTTTAGTTTTGTTAACTCTAGGCTCAGGCTTAATTTGGTTAATTGACCATTTTATGTTTGCACCAAAAAGGCAGCAACGCTTAGATCTTGCGCAAAGCTCTGCTGGCGGCGAGCTTGATGAAGAAACTGCAGCATTAATTGCGCCAGAACCGACGATTACTGAAACGGCAAAATCAATTTTTCCGATGATTGCGGCTATTACGATTTTTAGATCGTTTATATTCGAGCCGTTTCAAATACCATCAGGTTCAATGATGCCGACACTATTAGTTGGCGATTTTATCTTAGTACAGAAATATTCGTATGGCGTGAAAGACCCTGTTTGGCGCACTCAATTAGTTGATGTTGCAGAGCCTGAACGTGGTGATATTGTGGTATTTAAATACCCATTAGACGAACGTATTGATTATATTAAACGTGCGATTGGTTTACCGGGTGATAAAATCGTTTACCGCGATAAGCGTTTATACATTCAGCCAAATTGCGAGCAAGGACAAACACAGCAAGGTGACTTATTGTGTAATGAATTTAATAAAATTGATATGGAGATCATTAATCGCGATGAATTTAAGCAAGGCTCTATGGATTTAGTCCGGTTAGATGAAAATTTGACTACGCTAAAACATAATATTTTAATTAACCCTGAAGCGCTGGAAATGAAAGGGCGTTACTATCAACAACCGGGTACACGTTCTGATGAATGGGTAGTGCCGGCTGATCATTATTTTATGATGGGTGATAACCGCGATAACAGCCAAGATAGTCGCGTATGGGGCTTTGTGCCAAAAGAAAACTTGGTGGGTAAAGCTGTCTTTATATGGATGAGTTTTGAATTTGAGAATGGCCCAGATGACATTTTACCAGGCTGGGTTCCAACTGGTGTTCGTTTTGAACGCCTAGGTAATATTCAGTAACAATGAAAAAAAATGTAACAGAGTTATATAGCAAAATAGGGTATACCTTTATTGATCAAGTATTGCTTGAGCAGGCGATGACCCATCGCAGCCATAAAGGACAACACAATGAACGCTTAGAGTTTTTGGGCGATTCCATTTTAAGCTTTGTCATTGCCAATGCTTTATATAGTAAGTTCCCCAAAGCGCGTGAAGGCGATCTTAGCCGCATGCGTTCAACGCTTGTGCGTGGACAAACCTTAGCTGAATTTGGTTTAGAGTTTGGCCTAGGTGATTACTTACGCTTAGGGCCGGGTGAACTTAAAAGTGGTGGTTTTAGACGTGAATCAACTTTAGCTGATGCGGTTGAAGCAATTATTGGTGCGGTATTTTTAGATGCTGGCATTGATGTTTGTGGAGACTTGATTTTGGCGTGGTACGAATCTCGCCTTGATGCCATTTCGCCAGGTTTAAACCAAAAAGATCCTAAAACATTACTACAAGAATACTTACAAGCCCGCAAATTACCTTTGCCAGGCTATACTGTAGTAGATACTAAAGGTCAGGCACACAATCAAACGTTCACGGTTGAATGTATTGTTGAAGGTATGGATAGCATCATCTCAGTTGGCAGTTCTCGTCGTAAAGCTGAACAAAAAGCCGCTGAAAAAGCGTTGAAGATACTTAAAAATGAATCTTGATACATTGATCCAACCGCACACGCGTGATTTAGATACTTTTTGTGGCATGGTCGCTATTGTTGGCCGCCCAAACGTTGGTAAATCTACCTTGCTTAATGAAATTATTGAGCAGAAAGTAAGTATTACCTCGCGTAAACCGCAAACCACACGCCACCGTATTATGGGTATTCATACTGTAGGTAAGCACCAAGCCGTGTATGTTGATACACCAGGCCTGCATGTTGAAGAAAAGCGTGCCATTAACCGTTTAATGAACCGTGCTGCTTCAAGTTCATTAGGTGATGTTGAGCTAGTTATTTTTGTTGTTGAAGGTACTCATTGGAATGCTGACGATGAAATGGTGCTTAACAAAGTAAAGCAAAATGGCAAACCAGTATTACTTGTGATGAACAAAATTGATCAAGTAAAAGACCGTGACCTTGTGCTACCGCATATGAAGTGGTTAGGCGAAAAGTTTGATTTTGTTGGCATTATGCCAGTATCTGCGACTCAAGGTAAAAATATCAACCTGATCAAAGATGAAGTAACTAAGCGTTTACCACCGTGTGAATTTTACTTCCCTGAAGATTACGTAACAGATCGTTCAATGCGCTTTATGGCAGCCGAAGTGATCCGTGAAAAGTTGATGCGCTTTATGGGTGAGGAGCTTCCTTACTCAGTTACCGTTGAAATTGAGCAGTTTAAATGGCAAGAAAATGGCATTTGGCATATCAATGGCTTGATTTTAGTTGAGCGTGAAACGCAAAAACGTATGGTTATTGGTAATAAAGGCGAAAAGCTTAAAGTGATTGGCCGCGAAGCCCGTAAAGATCTCGAAGAAATGCTTGATAATAAAGTGTTTTTAGAACTTTGGGTGAAGGTTAAATCAGGTTGGGCTGACGACGAGAGAGCACTTCGCAGTTTAGGCTATGGTGAAGATTAATAGCCTAAGCGATATTTATGGATAGCGACTTCTACACGGCATATTTATTACACCGACGTCCTTTTAGTGACTCACAAGTAATGCTTGATATGTTAGTAGAAGGCGTTGGCCAGTTGCGCATGCTGGCGCGAATTAGCGGTCGCCAAGCAACAAAATACAAAGCTCAGTTACAACCCTTCCAAGCTTTACTGGTAAATTATACCGGTAAACACGACCTGAAATATATCCAACGATTTGAACTACATGGCACGCAATCCACACTAGTTGGGGATCAGCTTTATTGTGGGTTTTATCTAAATGAACTAACCAACCGCATTGTACCAATTAATGAACCAATTGATCATGCCTATCAATTGTATAAAACTCACCTACAACAGCTTAACCAGCACCCTAACTTACAAGCTGTATTACGTTCTTATGAATTTCAATTATTAGAATTATTAGGCTATGGCGTTGACTTTAGTTTTGATGCCGCAGGCGATCCAATTTCGGCAGAGCAAACGTATAGTTACTTTGCTGAATACGGCTTTGTTGCCCAAGAAAATCAAGGCAGTGGCTTTTCTGGCGCGCAGTTAAATGCAATTGCAGCTCATGACTTTAGTGCGCCGGATGTGTTATATATGGCAAAACAATTAAGTCGTCATTTAATGAAGCCTTTATTAGGCAAAAAACCATTAAAAAGTCGCGAGCTGTTTATATCCAAATAGTTTGGGTATTCACCAACAATCTTAATACGGTATTTTTAACCGTTATTTTTACAGGTAAAAAAATGAAAGATATTCTTTTGGGTATAAACGTTGATCATATTGCTACCTTACGCCAAGCTCGGGGTACAAGTTACCCAGATCCAGCACATGCTGCGAGTGTTGCTGAGCATGCTGGCGCTGATGGGATCACTATTCATTTACGTGAAGACCGTCGTCACATTCAAGATCGTGACGTGTATGTGATGGCTAAAACAATCCAAACACGAATGAACCTTGAAATAGCGGTTACAGATGAAATGATTGATATTGCTTTAGATGTTAAGCCAGCTTATGTTTGCTTAGTACCAGAAAAACGCGAAGAGTTGACCACCGAAGGCGGTTTAGACGTTGTTGGTAATCTAGATAAGATTAAAGCCGCGACAGCAAAATTAACTGACGCCGGTATTAAAGTATCGTTATTTATCGATGCAGACAAAGCACAACTAGATGCAGCTAAAGCCTGTAATGCCCCTTATGTTGAAATTCATACTGGCGCTTATGCGGATGCGCAAACTGATACCGAGATACAAAAACAACTTGAGCATATTCATCAAGGTGTAAAGTATGCAGCAAGTTTGGGTTTGATAGTAAACGCCGGCCACGGTCTTCATTATCATAACGTGAAACCGATTGCTGCTATGAAAGAGATTTACGAACTAAACATTGGTCACGCAATTATAGCGCGTGCAGCCATAGATGGATTAGATAAAGCAGTACGTGACATGAAGCGACTAATGCTAGAAGCGAGAGCTTAATTTTAACTTCTCTTAAAATGCAAAAAACGACTCAAAAGAGTCGTTTTTTATTATTTGTATCTAACTGGATTAACAGTTAGTTTCTTTAGCGTTAACGCCTTCTTTTACTTCTTCACAGGCGTCTTCTACTTTGTTTTGTACGTCGGTTACAGCTTCATCGATGCGTTCACCGGCCTCTTCTGCATGATTGTCTTCACAACCCATGATAAAAAAACTAGCGAATAAAGCGATCACAGCAGTTTTAATAGTTGTCGATTTCATAATGTAATTCCTTGTAAAATTAATAAATGTGTTGTTATTTAAAATAAATTGTTATCACTTAGGGACATTGCCGCGCAACGCACCTGAAACGAGTGAAATAACTAACAATACAATAAAGATAAAAAAGATAATCTTAGCAATTCCTGCTGCGGCACCTGCGATACCACCAAAACCTAACACTGCAGCAATAAGCGCAATAACTAAAAATGTAATTGTCCAGCGTAACATTGTCGTCTCCTTGGTTTGTTAATTTGTTCAGAGTAAATAATGCCAGTTACATGCCATGTGTTTAAATTCTTTATTATCAATAGGATATTGTTTATTTTATTTATTTTCATGAATTAGGTGGGAATTATTTACAGCTTTATCTGTAACTTATACTCGGCGTCCTGAAAAATAAATATTTCAGTATGATTTTTTGGTAAGACCAATTTCATGTTGAGTGCTTTTTCATTAATTTAACAGTTGTTGAGTAGTTCGGTTGGTAAGTTATTAAGGTGCAGATTAGATTTCACTTATAAGTTATAGCTATATTCAGTATTTTTATCATCTATATCCTATTAAATTATAGTAAAAAGCAGTGTGTTAACTTTGCTGAAGATATGTTAGCTTTATATTAATTGGTTTTACCAATTTACAAAGTGTTGGACTTGGTCTGTTTCTTTGATATGATTATTGCATAAATATTTAAATAAAGTGATTTTTTACCTATCTTTCGGGTGGGTAAGAATACTCAGGGGGGGCAGAATGGATATAGGTCAATTACTTGCTACTGCAGCAAACTTAATGCTCACTGGGATGGTGGGAGTTTTCGTTTTTCTTTCGTTGTTGATTGCAGCAATTACCGCTATGTCTAAATTAGCGAGCCGCTTTGAACAGCCGGTTGTAATGCCAACGCGCACACCATCGATCAAAGCACCCGGTGTACCAAGTGAACACATCGCTGCGATAAGTGCTGCCATAGCTCAGTACAAAAATAAACAAAAACTATAAGGGATGACTTGTGGCTAAATTAAAATTAACAGAATTAGTACTTAGAGACGCGCATCAATCATTATTAGCAACGCGTATGCGTTTGGATGACATGCTACCGATTGCACAAAAATTAGATGATGCAGGTTACTGGTCGATCGAATCATGGGGTGGGGCTACTTTTGATTCATGCATTCGTTATTTGGGTGAAGATCCTTGGGAGCGTATTCGTGCTCTTAAAAAAGCTATGCCAAATACTAAACAGCAAATGTTATTACGTGGTCAAAACCTTTTAGGCTATCGTCATTATGCAGATGATGTTGTTGAAAAATTTGTAGAGCGAGCGCACAAAAATGGTGTTGATGTGTTTCGTATTTTTGATGCGATGAACGATGTTCGTAATCTTGAAACGGCTATTAAAGCTGCGATTAAAGTTGGCGCACATGCACAAGGTACAATTTCGTACACAGTAAGCCCGGTTCATACACTTGATATGTGGTTAACGCTTGCCAAGCAGCTTGAAGAGTTAGGCTGTCATTCAATTTGTATTAAAGATATGGCTGGTTTGCTTAAACCATACGATGCAGAAGAGTTAATCAAAGCGTTAAAAGAAACAGTCTCTATCCCAATTGCAATGCAGTGTCATGCCACAACAGGTTTAAGTACTGCTACTTACCAAAAAGCGATTGATGCAGGTATTGATATGCTTGATACCGCAATTTCATCAATGAGTATGACTTACGGACACAGCGCAACTGAAACGATTGTATCGATTGTTGAAGGTACTGAACGTGATACTGAGCTGGATTTAAATCAACTCGAAGAGATTGCTGCTTATTTCCGCGATGTTCGTAAAAAATATGCCGCGTTTGAAGGCAGCTTAAAAGGTGTTGATGGCCGTATTTTATTAGCGCAAGTGCCTGGTGGCATGTTAACTAATATGGAAAACCAGCTTAAAGAGCAAGGTGCTGCGGATAAATTGAATGAAGTATTACTTGAGATCCCACGTGTACGTGAAGATTTAGGTTATTTACCGTTAGTTACACCAACATCACAAATTGTTGGTACACAAGCAGTATTAAATGTATTGACGGGCGAGCGTTATAAAACTATCACCAAAGAAACTGCCGGAGTGCTAAAAGGTGAGTATGGCGTAACTCCTGCGCCGATGAATAAAGAATTACAAGAGCGCGTACTTAATGGCGCAGAAGTCATTACTTGCCGCCCAGCTGATTTATTGCAACCAGAACTAGAAATACTCCAAGCTGAGTTATTAAAAGAAGCAAAAGAGCAAGGCTTAAGCTTAGCGGATGAGCAGATTGATGACGTTTTAACGTATGCATTATTCCCACAAATTGGGTTGAAATTCATTAAAAATCGTAATAACCCAGATGCTTTCGAAGCTGTACCAAGTGCTGAATCTGCTAATAAAGAACAACCAGTTAGCAATAAAAAGAGTAACAGCAACACAGTAAAAGCAGAGCAGTACAGCGTAAAAGTAGATGGTAAAGTTTATGATGTAGTGGTTGCACAAGGCGGTGAGCTTAAAGAAGTAACACTTAAAGATAGTGAGCATATTCCACAATCGGCGTCAGTTGCTTCCGGCGAAACACTTAACGCTCCACTTGCTGGTAACATCTTTAAAATCAAGGTGAAAGCGGGTCAAACGGTAAATGAAGGCGATGTAGTGATCATCATGGAAGCGATGAAAATGGAAACTGAAATTCGTGCAACCCACACCGGTACTATTGCTGAAATTCTTGTTGCTGAAGGTGATTCAGTGGCAACGGGTGACGCTATGATAGCACTAGCTTAGGAGCGCAGAGGATGGAAGCATTATTAAACCTCTGGCAAGCAACAGGTATTGCTAATTTTACATTTCCTGCGCTTATTATGATCGCAGTAGGGTGTTTATTGTTGTATCTGGCAATTGCGCGCAACTTTGAGCCGTTATTATTATTACCAATTGGCTTTGGGGCAATATTAACAAATATCCCCGTAGCGGGCTTATCAGACCCCGGTGGTTTGCTGTATTACGTTTATCATATTGGGATTGATACCGGTGTATTCCCATTATTAATATTTATGGGTGTTGGTGCACTCACTGATTTTAGTGCCTTGATAGCTAATCCTCGTATGTTATTGCTAGGTGCTGCAGCTCAGTTTGGTATTTTTGCAACCTTGTTTGGCGCAATTTTACTAAACTATGTACCAGGTTTTGAGTTTTCTTTACAAGATGCGTCAGCAATTGCGATTATAGGTGGTGCAGATGGCCCGACGGCAATCTTCTTAGCCTCAAAACTTGCTCCTGATTTATTGGGTGCTATCGCCGTAGCTGCATACTCATATATGGCGTTGGTGCCAATTATTCAGCCGCCAATTATGCGGGCTTTAACCACACCAGAAGAACGTAAAATTCAAATGCCACAGTTACGCACCGTATCAAAAAAGGAAAAAATTATTTTTCCGTTAATGGTATTGAGTTTAACGATTTTGTTTTTACCTGCAGCAACGCCACTGGTAGGCATGTTCTGTTTAGGAAACTTGATGCGAGAGTCTGGTGTGGTTGACCGTTTAAGTAATAGTGCACAAAACGAGATCATAAATATCACCACTATTTTCCTTGGTTTAGCTGTAGGCTCTAAGCTTGCTGCAGATAAGTTTTTAACCGTAGAAACAATTGGTATTTTGGTACTCGGCGCCTTGGCTTTTGCAATTGGTACAGCTTCAGGTGTATTTATGGCAAAAGGTATGAACAAGTTCTCTAAATCACCAATCAATCCACTCATCGGCGCGGCTGGTGTATCAGCTGTGCCAATGGCTGCACGCGTAGTTAATAAAGTGGGTCTGGAGAATAATCCGCATAATTTCTTATTAATGCATGCAATGGGACCAAATGTTGCGGGAGTACTGGGTAGTGCTGTGGCTGCAGGTATCTTGTTAGCACTGGTAGGTTAAATAAATCATTAAACTATACCCAGCGAGCTGAGTATGGTGAGGTAACTTTTACTTCCAACCGACTGCGCAGTATTTACTGCGCTTTTTTTTGCTTGCATATTGGGTATACTCGATAGATATTTTATTAAATAGGAATGGTATGAATATCTTCGTGATTTTAATTTCACTGTTTGTTGCATTAATCATTCTTGTGCCACTACTTGAAAAGTATCAGTCTAAAATGGGCCTAGATGGTGCGACTAAATATGCCAAATACATCTGGCCATTAGTGATGATTTCATTGGTTGTGCAATTGATTTATGTGTTGGTGAGATAGAGCGTAGCCGTCAGTTTTAAGATTCAGGGCAGCTAGAAGCAGTAAGTTGCCCAGCGTTAAAATTGCCTGCGTAGGTTGTGGTTGAACACCCCGAAACCCAACGAAAAATATCCTGCCAGTCTGCATCAATGCACAGCATTATCGGATGTCTTAAATGCAATAACTGACGATTCATGAACCATTATGTGTGAAGTCAAACTTTTAGCTTGTACTATTTAGCCTCAACAGGTTTAAAATCATCGATAGATATTTGGATACATATTCAGCATGAGAAATAAATCGCTTCTCCGTCCTTGTTGTCCTACTTATTCAATAAATTTCATTGCTGTTGCAAGTGAGTTTGCAGATGAAGTACTTAACATGTTTTTTGACTAATAAGTCATGTAATTCTTGGTTGTCTAGTTTCATACAGAATCATTGATGGGGGCACAATGACAAAGCCAGTCAAAACTAAACGTAGCAAAAGGGTTCCGTATGACAAACTTGTTAGGCATCTGCAAGGTTATTGACACGAATAGCTCCCATGTGAAGTCCGTATACAATTGAGAGTTTACTTTTGGTGTTATGAAAAAATATCATATAGGCAGTGTTATTTGGCTCTCCATACTCTTCCTTGCTGCCGTAATATTCCAAAAACCAATTAAGCTTCTCCGCCTTTTCATTCTCACTGCTATTAAACTGATCTGTGAGATAGTTTATGTATGAAACCCTATCATTCGCAAAGCCTACGTGAATACGAGTTACGTCATTTTCAACAACAAATTCAAAATCTATGTCTTTTTTACTTGAATCTTCAATCCTTTCTACTGATGAGAAAGTCGATAGCTTTCTGAATACTTTATCAGGAGTTAAATCCAACTCTATGATTGGGAATTCGGGCTCAAACTTT
>TARA_R110001606_G_scaffold340750_1_pt1 | contig 18058 bp, 35 predicted proteins | sample TARA_R110001606 | Tara Oceans TARA_R110001606 (sample SAMEA4398315) | marine metagenome | biome: Polar Biome; feature: [SRF] surface water layer (ENVO:00010504); material: water (ENVO:00002006), including particulate matter (ENVO:01000060) such as... | depth 5 m | reverse complement strand
CCTGATGGATCTTTTATGATTCTAACTTGAGCATCTCCATCTGAATAGTCTGCGTGTGAAGCATCTAAGTCAAATGAAATTGTAAGCTTTTTAGCAAGATCTGCTGTATCTACCGAGTTCATGTCAATAAGAACTGATTGAGTCGAAGCATCTATTGCACCTTTTGCAATCTTAAGCGATCCTGCACCTCTAAGAGGAGCTGCTGTTTCTTGAGAGATCACTAAGTTCGTATCTCCTGTAATGTTCGAAACATCGTCGTTTAAATCAGGATTCGTGATATAATTGATCTTATCATTTCTTTCTAAGTTTCTAATATCCGTATCGTTAGATGTAATGTTTGTTTCTGTAGTGTCAACTCTTGCCTCTACCTCATCGATTGCTGCTTGAGCTTGAACCGCTGATAGTCCTGATGTAGAATTATCATAGCTAATATCTGTTGCTGATGTAGCGATATCTTTTGCTTCCCATCTAGAATTTCCGTTGTCGTAAATAAGTGCTTGTCCGTCTGTAGGAGCAGGAGTCGAAACATCCGATAATTCATCAAGATCGATTGCAGCACCTATTGGTGAAGGTCTAAGACATTTAACTTGTAAAGTGTTTGCATCTTCAACATAAAATAGTGGGTTTGAATATCCTGAAACAGGCTCAGTAGTTACTGGTAATCCTGCCGTTGCTTCTGATTGAAAGTAGTATTGTCCTACTGTGAAACCGTGAGCTGAAGCTTCGATTCTTCCAAAGTCTGCCGCTATAAAAGTGTTTACATCTACTACTTCTACTACTGTATGGTATGCAAGAGTTGATGCATTGTTTGCTTGAGCGTCTACATAAATTGTTCCGTTATGATAAATCCCTGATCCAACTGTAAGTCCGTGAGCTGTTTGAGCTATTTCGAAAGATGTTGATCCTCCTCCGCCTACTGGTTGTAAAACATTTGTAATAACTTGATACATTTTTAAAGTATCTGTTGCGAAACAAAGTTGACCGTCTGAAGCTGATCCTGCATATGTGATTAGGTTTGCTTCTGTATCTTGTTTAACATCTGATCTTGTAGGAGTCTCGATTGATCCTGAGATAGTGTTTGTTGAATCTAGTGTTTTATTTTGAAGTGTTTGAGTATCTGTTGTTCCTACTACAGAACCAGTTACTCCGTGAACTCCTGATGTTAGAAGTTCGTGAGCATCAATATCACCTTGAGCTGCAACTGCTGCTGCTTGAGCTGTATCTGCTGCATCTTGTGCCGCTTGAGAAGCTATTCCTGTATCGTCTAAAGCACCTTGTATTTTAGTAGCTGAAGTTTCAGGGTTAGCTGCCGGATCATAATCGATCTCAGAAGCCTCATTTTGCCCGTCTATAGCCGTTTTAACTGCTAATGCTGATGGTATCTCAGTATCGCTTGTAGCCGCGCTTATATCGGTTACTAGGACTCCTGTTTTAAGGTTGTCAGTTTCAATATTTGTTATAGGGTTATTATCTGCGTCGATTGACTTGTTTGTTAGTGTTTGAGTCTGATCTGCTGTTACTAGATCTCTTTCTGCACCATCAATATAAGCTTTAAATGTTAAGCTCGATGAGTTAGCTGATAATTCACCTTCTAAAGTTGTAGCTTCGGCAGTAGGTTTAAGCCTTACTCCTAACTGAAACTTTCTTCTTTTAACTGACATATTCTCTCCTTAAAACCACTTTGAAGTTATCTCCGTTTTCGCCGATATTTCAGGCGTTGCTAATTGTTATACTAATTTATGCGAAATAAGCCTCGTCAACTTTTGCTGATGCTGAGAACTTAATTACTACTGTATCTGTGTTTGCTATTTCTAAATATTTGAATTTGAATTGACCACCGTTTACGTCGAACTCTACCTCTGTATCGTCACCTGAAAGATCCGTGCTGAAGTTAATTTCTGTACCGTTATATACGCCTTCAATTGAAAAAGCTTCAACTTGAGTAGGTGTTGCGTCTGTATATGTTCTTGTGATGTGTCCTGTGATTATGATTGATTGAACGTATGCTGTGTCGAATGATAAGTTTGTGATATCTCCGGTTACATATCCTGCAGATGATATCCCTAATAGATTAGTCTCTGTAGTTGGAATATCTCCCGGTCCTGAGATTTGAGCTAATACGCTCGTAGCTGCTTCAGCCCAACCTGTAGCTTCTTCGCCGTAGTTATTATCTCCGGTTACTGGATATTCGTATATCTCGTCTACAACAATTAAATTTTTAGGCATGATTTCTCCTTTATATCTCTATTATATAGTTGCTAATATGTGCGGAAATCCACCCATAAAATTAGGAGGTTTTTCGCTATTTTAAGTAATTTCACTAGGTTAAACAAAAAAGCCCCGGCATAACCGAGGCTCTGTTTATTGTAAAGTTTTAATCTTAAGCTTCAGATTTGATATATCTTAATTGACAGATCGAAGCCGGACGAGAAGTGAATAACGCTTGGTCAGTCATACATCTCATTTCAACTCCATGTTTACCTTCTAGTAACTTGAAGAATTCCTCTCCATCAGGTCTTTTGAATGTTACTTCAGTAGATCCGATTCTCTTAAGGTCTTTTTCACAAATGATATAAGCATAACCTTGCTTAACAAATGTAGAAGCTTTAATCTTGATTGTTCCGTTTTGACCGAAGAATTCGATCTCTCTAGCACCTGATTGGTGTTTAGCAGATGAATAAGAACTATCAATAACTCTTTTAGAGTCTTGCTCGTTAAGTAAGTCATCCCATTGTTTAGGGTTAACATATACAGAAACTTGCTCTTCCATTAGACCTTTCTCAACCATTGAAGCAATTCCTTCTTCAATTTTAGCTTGTGAAAGAACAACTGGAGTAGATGATGTACCAACGTCAACGATAGATCCTTGAAATAAAGGTTCGTTAGCATTTGCAACACCAAATAAACTTACAGTTTCTTCAGAGATAGCGTGAACACCAATAAATTCGTTAAGAACTGCCGGAGAACCTGCAACACAAGCACCTTTGAAAAATACAACATCTGTAGCTGTAATTTCAGCAGCACCAATATTTCCTGTAGATTTCTTAAGTGAAATTGTTTTATCTTTAAGAGAGTATCCTAAGATTTCATATGCATTCGAATCTCTGTTAGTTGCTTTGTCAGCAGAAAATACTTCTACTTTAGCACCAGTAGTACCATTCCAAACACCTGCAGCCCATTCAGAAACTTCGATTTCGATAGCTTCATCATTTGCTCCACCTACACTATCAGTCTTAACAATTCCAAGTCCTGATTGTCCGTAGAACATTTGAACTTCTAATCTGTGATAGATTGATTTAAGCATGTTTCCAACCATAAGGTCCATTGCTTTTTCGATTGATTGCTCACCAGAAGCTGATCTGTTTAGTGCTGCAATAGAAATTGCAGATCTTAAAACAAGTTCTCTTGCTTTAACAGAAGCTTTCTTCATTTTAAATTCTTTAGCGTCTTCAAGATCAAATAAAGATCCATCTTCACCACCGTAAGTAAATCCTGACTCTAAAGAAAGAATAACAGGTTCAACATAAGCATCTCCAACTTTTTTAGATGAATCATACTTTACAGCATTATACAATTTAACATGATCTGGTACTAGTTTTGTTACTTCAGACGCGTATCTGTCTTTATATAGACCGTTCAGCGTAGCTACTTCATTAGCCATTTTAATTTCCTTTGTCCTACTTCTTTCAGACAGTTAGTTTAGTTAAAAGTTACACGAAAACGACCATCCTATTCTTCTTTTTAGTAAAAATTGGTATTCCAGATCTAGAGCAGGAGTCCGAGGATATCCTGATTGTTCCGAAAATCTCCTTAAACGGCATAAGCAGCTTCTAGAGGTCTTTTCTAAGGGCAAAATTACCCTTCATAACATAGTTGTTAATATAAAGCTACTGTAATCGAATAAAAAACAATAAATATTAGCTTTTTCAACAATTACAGCAACTTAGTTATCTAAATAATTCACTCAGTTTTCTACCCGGAACTTTATCTTCCTCTGCATCAACAGGTTTTGTTGCAACGTCTTTATTAATAGACTTTGTATTCTTAATTTGAGTTTCTTTAGCATTTTGAAGTCTTTCTTCTCTAAGCTTTTCAATCAAATTCTTCCCTAGGTACTTCTTAAGAACATCCGTACTCTTAAATCTTCCTGCAGCTTTCTCGTATTGCTGCTTAAGTTGATCCTTAACAGTAGGTAAAACATCCTTTGCTGTCATATCGTAACCATTCTTAACTGCCCACATTAATTCGTTAGCAATTAGCCCAATAGTCTCTTTATCCGCTATAAGCTCATCATCGCTCTCTAGTGCTGACATAATATCTGTTTGTATCTCGTCTGCTAAAAGCTTTCTTTGCTCTGTCTGCTCTCTATCTTGCTTCTCTTGAGCCATCTTATCTCTTTGTGACCTAAGATCTTCAAGTTCATTATCTCTTTCTTCCGAAGCTTTTTGCTCTGGAGTCATTTGTGCCGCTGCATGTCTTTTATTAACAAAGTCTGTTACATAAGCCATTTCATCAAAGTCTGGATCTAGTGATTTTAAAGCTGCGAATGGATCGTTTAAAATGTTTTGAAGTCCTGCATTATAAGTCTTCTTTAATTCAGCTAACTCTTGAGTACTCTTCTGACCCTTCGCTGCTAATTGTAGTTGACGAATCATTTGCTCTTCATCGTTGACATCAATCTCTCTCACTATCGACTTACCATCAACTTTGATAGTATACTGACGAATCATGTCTTTGATTTCTTCTTCTGATGCACCATCTTCTGCTGCTGCTTGAATTTCGTCTTCTAGTTCAGCTTCTGTTTCGGCTTGTACTTCTGGAGCTGATTCTGAAACTGGTTCCGACACTTCCTCACTTACTTCCTGTGATTCTTCAATAACCTCTTCTTCAATGGGCGCACTTTCTTCTATAGCCTCTGGTGCTATTACTTCTTCTGACATATATTCTCCTTGCTAGTCCTATGGATGTAGCATAGTTACCTCGCCGTAATGGTAGAGGTTTAATTACTGTCGTTGTCTACTTTCTTTTGTCGCTCTTCTCTTTCATGATCTTTTTGCGAATACCCTTTAGGTTTTAAACCAAATGTACGATTTCTAGATTCACGTTTGAATTCAACTCCTAAACTTTCTAGATCTTCTCGCGCTTCTTTTTTAAGTATGTTCATGTTTTTATGTTTGCGACTCTTTTTTACAAATTCTTTACTTCTCTCATTACGAACATAGTATTCCATCTCTTCTTCATTAATGATCACTCGATAGCTTGCGCCGTTTTTACTTGACGTAAACTTTCTAAGGGATATTTTACACCCCGGTCTATAATCATAATCTATGTAACGTATTCTATTACTTGTACTCACTATAAATCACCCGGTTCCGTCGGCATATTGTCTGGTAGTATAGTACCTTCTCCTGCAGGGCGAGGTAGATTAGGCTGACCTGATGCATTAGTATCCTGCGGAGCCATTGTAGGAGCATTTCCTTGATCCATTGGTATTCCACCTTCTTGAGGCATTGGAGGCATAGGAGGTTGTCCACCTTGCTGACCCATATTTTCCGGCGTAGGAGCAGGAGCTATAGGAGTTTCTCCATTCATTTGAAGAAGCGCAGGATCTGTTGTACGAAGTAAGTTAACATGCTCTTGAACATGATCTAATACTATCTGTACTAGTTGAGGATCTTTCTTAAGTTCTGCATCATTTAAAACTTCCATATGCTCTTTTATATGCATCGAATGTTTCTCTGACCATATTGCTTGTTGAATGTCTCCGTTGATCATACCTTCATTTTCTGATTTGATTAAAGTTAGATTGTCGATCTTACCATCTGTTAGGTAGTCGAGATTTCCAGTATTAAGAACCATTAGATATTTATCGGCATTATCAATTAGTCCCATCTGTAAAAGGTTTTCTGCTACTTGCGCTCTACCTGCTGTACTTTGCATCAAAGCATTTCCTGCGTCTACAATAACTCTGTTGATTGATGTGATATCTTCTGACTTAAACTCTTTCATTTCTGAAGTATTATTGATTCCTGCAATAGCTATCATTCTTGGAGCTTTTGCGAAGTCTTTTAGTAAGTTAATTAATCCTGTCCCTACATCTTCTAGTAGACGGATATAAGATTGTTGTAGTCCCGAAACAAACTGTAAAGCTTGCGACTGAACAAGTGCTAGTGCATTTCCAGATCTTAGTGATTGCTCTGGATTTCCACGCGCTACCGAGTTAACTCCTGATAATGTCTCCATAGTCTTTTCTAATAGGTTCATCATCTGATAAACTTCTGGACTAGTAGCAACTAATTGAAGCGGCTCTGGTTTCCCAAACTGTGCGTTATATTTTAAGAACTGCATACCATCACCAACATCTTCTGGCTCAATATCACAACCTCTAGGAGCTAGGATACTTTGAATACCAAATGCATTAATGTTTGTTGCTGCTGTTGAATATAAGCTGTTAAGCATTTCTTGTAGTGGTAATAAATCGAACATATCAGAGTATCCATAAGGAGTTCCAATAATGTTTGAAGGTGTGATTCTGTATACTGGTAATCCGCGATATGGGAGAACTGTATCCTCTAAAATCACTTCCTCGTTACAGTACATGAAGTAGTTACCATCTGGCATCGAAGCTGTTCTTTTGTGAAACATCTCGTAAATAAATACGTCTGAAGTTTCATTTCTTTTTGAGTAAGCTGACGAGTTTTTAACCATCATGTGCTTATCAACTGTATCTAGCTCGATTATCTGTTTTCTTAATTCTGGATATTTCGCGGCTAAGTCATACTTGTTGATTTTAGATCTAACTAGAACCCAATCGTTCTTGTCGTAATATTCTTTTGTTGCGTCAAAAACAACATCATATGGGGATATTAGTGAGAAGTCTACGTCACCTTCATGGATATTAAATCCGTCTAGTACGTTTCCTTGTTCATCTAATGGTATTCCATCCTCATCTGTTGAGTGTATGGAATTAGGATCAGGCTCCACTACGTCGTGAATTTCGCCCTTGTTACTATTCCATTCAAGTTTTACATAACCTGATCCTAGGACTATTGCGTATTGTACTGCATCTTTTAAAATTTCTTCTAATCTTTCTTCTCTCATATAATAATCAAGTAAACCATTTCCTAGCTTTGCTTGTATCATTGATTTTCTATCTGTATTCACCGCTCTACATTGAAATGCAGGTCTTGTTCCTGTTACCATAACATGTATATGACGCGCTAAGTTTCGGTAGTGATTTACTGCCAGATTTACTAGCTCACCATTTTCGCCGCCAAAAGATATTGCATGATCTCCATGTCCACTAGAACCGTAGTAATCTCCGTAATATGCTTTGTACGATCTCTCGATCTTATTCAAGTAGTTAGAGTCATTTATTCCTGCGAACCAATCACTTGACTTCTCGCGCAATACTCTTACTTTAACTTCAGCTTTATCTGCTGCAAAATATACGTTGTTCATATCATCCTTTGTAGTTTCTATTATATAGTTGCTAAAATGTATTAATTATTTTATCTCTTTTTTCCAATATTCATGATTTTCTTCATAGTTTCAGCAGTTTGAGAGGTTCTTCTAGCCTTTAATTTAGCCGATTGATAGGTATTTGGACCTATATTCACCCCATATCCAACTGGATAAGGATTCCTATAAGCATGTATGTTTCTAATTAGGTAGTATAACGCCGGTATAGCATCCACATGTCCTCCCCTAATGGTTTTATCAGGTGAATCATTTAAATGCTTAAAATCGCTTCTCTTGCTGTTCCACTGACCATATTCTAAGTGGTATATAAGATGCTTACATCTTTCATGAATCTTGACTCTACCTTGACCCATCCAGATCTTCATCTCATTTATAGCCCCTGCTTTATTATCTTTCTTTGTGGGTATGAATTGGATATTATGTAGCTGTCTTAAATCGTTGATTAGCTTCAGGTCAATATCCATAACTCTAAGGTACGGTTCTACGTTTTGCCCATCTTTGAAGAATCTGAGCTTTTCTTTCTTTTTAATTTCCAGTGCTAATGCCTCTGTAGTCATTGTGGCTCCACTCATTACAAGCTCGTCTGTGATTACTATAGCTGCATTTTTAAAGTCGTAGTATCCAAATAACATTACTGTTAAATCGACGTATCCAATATCTGCCCCAATATAAAAATCTGTATGCTCTGGAACCTCATAGTCATCTATTACGATCTTATCCTTGTTTAGGGCGAACTCTGCGCATATTGCCGACTCTGTATCAATTGCAACTTCACACATATACTCACGCTTAAAATCTGGATCTTCAACACCTCTTGGATAGTCCTCTATAATCTCTTGGACGATCTCTGGTGTAAAGTTTGGATTATCATATATAGTGAATATCTTAAGTCGCCCTGATGCTTTATATGGGATCATATATTCTGATACAAACTCATGGTCAGGACTCTTAGAAGGAGTAGATGCCATTATAATCCTACCGCCTGTAGTTCTAATAGTTGGCGACAGTACCGATCTAATTGCATATTTTAAATCATCTACGAATCCTGCTTCATCGACGATGCAAAGGTGAGCGAACCCTCCTCTAATCGAATCGATCCCTCCGCCATCAGACCCTGCTAATTGTATTTGCGATCCGTTGTGAAAGTTGAATATCTTATCTTGAGTATTGAATATTGGTTTCAGCTCTTCAGGGCAATCTTCTGTGATCATCCTCATAACTGGTATAATATTTGTCTTTGCATCTTTTGCTTTTGGGAATACGAATTTTACCACCGAGTTAGGCTGCTTAAGACATTGCATCAAAGCTTCTATAACTAACCAGTATGTTTTACCAGTACGTCTAGAAACTACTACTACCGAAGTCTTAGTTGAATCTGTATCTACTGTATGCTTAAGTTCTTTTTGAACCCTATTAAGTTTCCACGACAGTTCTCCCTGTTCCCAGAGTTTTGCTACCGCCTCTTCTTTGGTAATGGTAGGTTTCTTCTTGGCTTTATTTTTCATCTAAGCTTCCTACTATTTTAAGTAACTCTGCTGTAGATTCCTTCTTAGTAGGTTTAACCATAGAGTCATTCTTCCCTCGTATCTGACGAAGGTTCTTTAATAAAATATCGTAGTTTTTAATATCTCTATCGGAATAGTCCTGATCTCGTACTAACATAGCTATATGTCTAATACCGTCAACACAGATAAGCTCTTCTACTGATGTGAAGTCTATACCCTCTAATTCCTCTTCTAAGCCATGTTCAATGATAATGTCTTTCATCTTACCGTTCTCAGCTTCAACCGTCGAGATTCGCTCCTTAAGAGCCTTTAACTCGGCTTCGAATTCATTAAACTCATCTCCAGTTTCAAAATCCATATTACCATCCTGCAGGAGTTTGTTGTTGTTTAGAAGCAACAGTCTTATCTAGACCTCTGAACTTTACTTTACCAAGCTCTTTATCAAGATTATCCATTCTGTCTTTATTGACCTTATTAATCTCTTCTAATCTCTCAGCAAAGATCTTTTCATAATTAGGTTTCTTAACTGAATCTAAATAAAGCTTGTATCCAGTTAAAGCTGCTAAACCTATAATTGAAATAGATACCGAAATATCCGGCTTTACAAATGATAAACCTACTAGAGATACTAGCAAGATAAATGGTAGTGCGTTTGATAACTTTTTCATAAACATCCTTGTTTTATTTTTTCTTTTTTATTGCGTTACGGATCTTACTAAATAATTCCTTGTCTTTAGACTTAAGAGGTTCTATTTTACCTTCTTTACGTTTCTTGACTTTATCTAGATCCTTATTTTTAATTATATTCATTATTCTAGTCCTAGCTCTCTTCTTCTCTTTAACCTATGTTCTGAAGCTACGTTTTCTTTATCTACCTGAGACATCCCTCTTTCAGAATGATCCCTAGCTTCATCTTTCATATCTAACATTTCTTTTATTTCGTCATCCCCACTTTCTTCCATACGGTCCGAAACTATGTTACTTCTTTTATCTTTAATAGCTCTTAACTCTTTAAAGTAGTCTTGGTTATTACTCTCTGGTATAGACTGTCCCATAGCATTTAATTTATCTTCTCTTGCAGGAGAGTTTTTATAGTCATTCCTAGCTTGTGCTTCTCCTATCATAACATCATCATCTACTGCTGATTCTCCAACTTCCGATGCATCTGCTGCTTCACTTGCTAATAGTAAAGGTAGTCCTGCTAATCCTGCTGCTGCCTTACCTAATCCTTTTCCACCTATCTTACTTCCTATTTTTGAAAGCATTGAAGATTCAGTTTTACTAGCTATTCTAGAACCCGGTTTTTGTGCTAAATCATCTAGAGAAGATGTGTTTGCCATTCTCCTAGTCATTTCACTATCAGGCATCATACTAGATGTTACAGGTCTATTCTTTGAAAATCCTGTTATAGCTCTATTGCCTCTTTGTACGTCTAACTTGTCTAATTCCTTCTTAGAAGCCATTCTAGCATCTATAAGTTCTTCTAAAATATCTTTTTCATCAGCCATAATGTCTCCTGTGTGTATGGTTACATTATATAGTTGCTAATTTGTTTCACTTACGATCTATTTTTTATTTAAAAATCCAGTGATATTAGCTATTTAGACACAAGAATTCCTAAGAGTATTAGTATTATTCCCTTATAAGTGTCCCAATACAGACATTACCTATTAGGTAGGTTAGCTGACCTTGGCTAACCTCGCATCATACAAAGGTGATCTTCCGTGATCTATAAGTCCTACACTAGATTCCTAGCTATAGGAGGGTACTGGTAATACCATCTTTTCTACCTGTCCTGCGTAAATAACCACAGACTCTGGGTATAAAGTCATCCTGCTACCGAGTTTCTTAAGTTGGCTCCCTGACAGTTTAACTTACTTTGTATGCTGAGATACTGATCCCCATAGCCCACTCTTCCGCTACCATAATCTAATACCTTCTTAAATATTGTAACATAGAAATAAGTTCTTGACAAGTGTTTTGTTTGAGGGTATAATATTTTTACCCCTCTGGTAGCTCAGTCTGGTTAGAGTGCTTATAATTGAAAAAGAAAGCAGGTTAAGGTTAGTGATGCATGAATGAGGGATACCTCAACTAAGCCTGTGGTGCGTTGAACTAGATTATAAGAAGACGTTGGTTCGAATCCAGCCCGAGGGACCATTTAAAGGAAAATATGATAATTGGAAAAGTAGCGAAATTACAAGTACCTTTATTCTTCACATTTGATGAGGAGAAGGTTGAATTAATAGCAGAAATGTTAGCGGAAGGTTTAGAGTATCATTATGCGAATATTGACCTCTTTCAATTTCCTGACGATTTAGATGTCTGGGAGGACGAGTAATGGAACTTAAAGATTTAAGAGATGATATAAAGGGGTTACTTAGTAACCAAACCTATAAATTGTTTATAGAAGCTGTGGTGGCAAAAAAAGATGAATTTGAGCTTTTAGATGATAGTGAAGGGTTAGATCAACTAATGATACTTCTTCAGGACTATAAAAATAATATAGATACTTTAGGAAACCAATAAATTTTAAGGATTATAAATGAAGAAAAGTGAAATGGCGCAAAAAATAGCGTATTTGGTATCAGAACATTGTTCTATAATGGACGGCGCTGTAGGGATTAGAAGAGGAGATGCCTTTAAATTTATAGAAGGTTTAGAAAAGTTAGGAATACTACCTCCAGATATATCTAAATCTGGATATAGTGGGGAAAGTTTAATCAAATGGGAGAAAGAATAATGATTAGTATTATATTAGTACTTGTAGTGGCAGGATTTGCAATAGGCTCAATAAAAATAAATACTGCCTATGGATGGTTCCAAAGTACGACATTAGGACTATTATGCGTTATTCCTTTTTTACTAGGATTGATCGTAGATGCTCTTCAATTAGGGGTTGCAATGCTGTTTAGATTGGCGTTTGCACTCGGGGGTAGTAGTGTGGATGAATTGATAGCATCTAACTTGACAAAGAAGGGTATTCCTGTTAAGGTAGTGGTCAAGGGTGACACATCAGATATACCGCCCAAGATTGACGAAGACTTGCACTAGAGGTGACAGATGAATAATAAAGCTTTAGAAGAATTAATGACGATAGCAGGAATAGAAGGTATAAACCCTTCAATGGGATGTATAGCTCGCGAAGAGGCTCTTAGACTCTGGATTAAGGAGTATACCGTATCTATAGACGTAGGACAGGATATTATTAAGAAGAGCTTAACTGACGAAGATACTAACTTCATAAAGACTCATATAGCTAGTAATATTACTGACGAGCTATTTGAAGATTGCATAGACTTTGAGATAAAGCCTACTAAGGTAGTGGCAACTTTACTGGCGATTAAGCGATGAAATTACCTGCTAGAGCTACTAAGTGTTTAGAGCTTCTAGATGAGATTGGATTCACAGTTGATTATTATTCTGGAGGAAACGATCTCCATGTTAAAGATATTAAGTACTTGAAGGAATATATAGCCGAGATTTCGGAGAGCAAGAAGCTCACTAATATTAAACTTGCAGTTAAGATCAAAAAGGAATTAGATGATAGCGATTCTTAAGTCCCTGATTTACTTAGCGACTATACCTACAGTATTGCTTATTCCAATATGCGATAAAGATCTAAGTCACTTGAATTATAAGAAACAAATAGACATATCAATAGGATGTAGCGTAAACGAGAATGGCGGAAACTACAGCGAAGAGTACTTTAAGGGGTTATATGAAGAGAAGTGAGATGTTGGATATATTAGATGCAGCATTATTAGAGACTTGGAGAATAGAAGGTCGTGTAGGTAGTGCAGATGACATATTGAGTCTATTAGAGGAAATGGATATGTTACCTCCTGTTAGACCTCATAAGATTCCACATGCTTATAGTAGATTTGTAGAGCACTGTAAATGGGAGTCAGAAGATGAGTAATTTCAGTAAGTTCAAAAGAGGTGACTCAGTAGCTAATAACTACGGTGGTAAGTTCAAAGTGTTGAATACTTATAGGATAGAAGGTAAGTTCATGATTCAGGTAGAGTCAGATTCTGGTATGAGAACTGACTACAAAGAAGAGGATCTTAAGTTCTATCATGCTGATATTGCAGAAAAGAGTTATGTAGCTCCAGAGCATATAGGAGAGAAATGTCCTGTATGTAGCACTCCTTGGACCATTACTAAGTTTGGAACTAATAACTGGAAGGATTGTAAGCCTTGTGGTAAGACAGCAGAGGACCTACTAGACAAGTCTACCAAGTGGAACAGCTCTAATGATACTTCCTTTGATGAGGATTGGTATGATGTAGTTAGTGAATGGGGATCAGACTAGCAAATTTCTTTTCAGAAATCTTGCTTTTTTATAGGAATTATGATAGGATAGAGCTTATACAGCCAAACAACTGTATAAGCGGTAGTGGCAAAGTTTAACTAAATATGGAGAATTAAATGGAAAACAGAGAACTTAAAAGTATGATTGCAACGGGTTACGTACAAGAAGAGCAAATAGCTAATGTAGTGGATGAATTAGCTGAATCAATAGCTAGGACTTTTTCGACACTAGCAAATTTAAAACCAGAAGCGGCAATGTTTGTTTTAAAGGAATTAAATTCACAGCTTACCCAAGAAGAGGTTGATGCTGTATCAGAAAGTAGGGATCTAAGAATAGAAAGTATTATGGATAGTATAGATATAGATGGATTATTAGAGTAGTGGCAAAATTAGGACTAAAATGGAAGAAATAACAATTACATTTTTAACCCCTCATAAAGAGGATTTCACTGGTACAGCAGTAGAGATAGCAGCAGAACTTCATGTTAGAACCCTCAAATATGGAACTTGCGGCTACCAGTTACCTGCTAATGTAGCGTTTTTATTTGATACGGAGGACTTTGATGCTTAGAAAAGCCATAGTATTTCCTAGTAGAGTCAAAATGTTCCTTGCTTTTACCAGATTCAGAGATGAAAACCCTCAATTCACAAGTCATATGACCTCTTTCAAGGTCAAAACACCGAGTACGGAGATATTTTTCTTATACCCTGACCAAATAAATGAGAAATTAAGAGGTTCTACCTTTCATGAGGTAGTAATAGTAGAGAAAACTTGGCTTTCACAGGAAGAAATCAACAACTTACAACTAACTGTAGTGCCAACAGGCGGCAGTTTTAGGACATTGAAATGAAAATAACTTATGAACTATGTTATGGTACTATGATTAAAGGGGACAGTGAAACTATGGCGGCAAATAGAGCTGTATGTGCTTCAAGAGGTTGTAAGAATTGTGCAAATACCGGAAGCTTACTAGGGTATAGTTCGATATCTAACGATACAATGAACACTAGTCCTTTAGAATTTAAACCATTCGAAGATAAGGTAGAGATCGAAAAGATCCTAGAGAAGCGAGAAGAGCTTATTCAGAGCCTACAAGACTTTACCATTACCGAAGATGAAAAACGCTTCATATTAAGGAAAATTTCTATAATTTCCAATAAGTTACTGGAGTCAGCACGATATAAAAAGGATGTGAAATGATTTGTAAATATTGTAAGAAAAGTCACGGAGAGGAGTTAAAATGGCTCTATAAAGGTGGAGTTTCTTATGTAAATGATCCAGTGTTACAGACCTGTATAGTCCTTAGAAGGATGAATAGCACTACTGCAGGAGATTATTTGCGCGACATATTTAAAAAGATAATGAAGGGGTAATAATGATAACTGTCCGAAATAACATCAAACTAGCGGCACTACTTACTATTGGATGTATTATCCTCTCAGGATTTGGAGAAAATTTTTATCTTGCTATTTTCCAAGTAGTGTTGTATATTATAATTACATATTTAATTGTACGGTCTGACGACCACAAAAAGGAGAATTAAGATGGTTGATAGAGAAGGATTCAAGAAAATGGTAGAATTAATGCATACGTTGTTTTTTGACAAAGACGAGAAGATAGAATTCCTTAGAGAAAGGATAGAGAAGCTTTCGGACCCTGAAAAGATAGAAATTGTAGAAGAAGTTATATCGGAATTAGAATAATGTTTGATTTAACACTTAAGATATTACCTAATAACCGCGTATTAGTTCGAAATCCTGCCACAGGAGAGTCCCAGACTATGAGGGCAACCCAAGTATTAGACCATGTAGAAAAGGTCTTAGAAGGGCTTATAGAGGCTGATACGAAACAGGAAGAAAAGGTAGCGGCAATAAAAGCTGAAGTAGAGGAGCGAGAATGAGTACTTATATAGATCCAACAGGACAAATGGTTCAAGATTTAGTAAAAAAAGCTGCTAAACATAAAGAATCATTAATCTTAGAGCAGTTAAATGAGCTTATATCAAGAGATCTTCTGGTAGTGGAAGAAACCGAGATGATGCTTATAAGACATCAGGGCAGTAATGAGATAGAAATGTCACAGAAGGTCCGCCTCGTATTGAAGGATCAAGAGTATATAGAGTCTTTGGAGAGTAAAATTGCAGACTTAGAGGATAAAGTCACGGGATTCGAGCAGAGGTTTGAGGATATGAAGTTTGCTTTAGGAGATTTATAGTGACAGAATTTGAGATAGTGGAAGGAAAGTTAGTCATGGAATGTGAACATGATTTTAATGAATGGTACGGAGCTATTGGAAATGTTAAGACTAGAATATGTTCTAAGTGTAGAGAATTACAGTTTTTACAGCCAGTATCTAAAGAAGATGTGTCGAAACCTTCGCCTCTACCTACTAGAAGTAGATTTAGTTTGTTTTTAGCCGATTGGAAAGCCAGTAGGAGAAGGGATCGATGAAGGAAATATTAATAACTATTAGGACTATATTATTCCTTTTACTGGAGAAACTCTCTGATAAAATTGAAGCACCTAATCCGTACCAATTACATAAAGAAGATAAGGTTCAATATCCGAGATTAGAGATGATAGAGGATAGACATGCCTACATTTTAATAGATACAGATGTAAACTATGAAGAGGTTCGTACTGAGATAAGCGGTGAAGAAGGGCATAAGTTACTTAAAAGATGGGGTAGAAGATGAAAGTGTTCGTAGTAATAGTAAATAAGGGTATATCTCAATCTGTAGACTCGGTTCATAGATTTAAGACTAATGCAAATACTCGAAAGTACGAGCTACTTAACGAGGGTGATGCTCAAAGTGTTGAAATTGTTGCAAAGGAGTTGGAATGATCAATTTACCAAGAATTGCAAACATAGTAGAGTTTCACAATAAGCTCGTAGAAGAGTTCGATCTACCTGATGGAGAGTTAACTGCTTATAATGACGATGGGTATGTAGGAGAATGTTACGCTATTGAGTGGGATACTGACCTTGGAGATGTGACGCTAACAGGAGATTCTCATAAGGTTATGTACTCTTTTTTAATGTTTGATGGATCATCAGGATGGTCTACTGAGATAGATAGTTGGGAATTTAGACATAACTTAGCGGTAAGTATAAGGAATTGTTATGAAAGTTAAGGATTTAATAGCGGCGTTACAGGAGTATGATGAGGATATGGAAGTATCAGCAGAGTATTGGGATATAGATGGATTAGTAGATTGCTCTAAAAATCCTAGGATAGCAGAGGAAGATGGTGAATTATGTATTCAAGTGGGACTGTATTAAGTAATTTTTAGGTTCCTCTGTAATCAGAGCATAACAGGGAATAACCCATTCACTCTGCACCACACACCCCTCCCCCTGCAAGTCTCATGCCAATAAACAAATCTTATTTACCTGCCTCATAAAGTTGGCACTACCTTGGCATCAATCTTGCATACGAATAAGATGCCTCATATAATAGGCGGCACATATACTAGGCGATGACCCAACCTTGCAAGTATCATGCCAACAATCTCACCACTACATGCCTCATATCTGTGGCTGTCACAATAGGGGCTAGAATCCATTTAGATTAGTTTTCCTTATGATGGTATAGGTTTTACTAGGACGCTCGTATGAGCCTGTAAGGTAGTGATAAGCTTTGTCAAGATAAATCGTATCTTAATAATAAAAGATAATAGTAGTTGACGCACTGCAATAAGTATGCTATCATATTAATAGGCGATTCAGTCTAACCTAATCACTACCTAAATTATTATTGTATCCAATAGTTTCATAGCTCAAGGATGAGTCTTGCCTTTTAAGGATCGACCCTTATCAAATAAAAGAATATAAATGTAAATAGTTCTTGACATGATGCGTTATAACTGATATACTATATATAGGAACTTAACCAAAGGAATATTAATATGAGTATTGAATCAACATACTTCTTGACTATAATAATAAGTAGTGCTTTATGGAGTATTTATTTTATAAGGATTATGATAAAAGGGTTGACATAAATGACGCATTGTGTTATACTAATATAGAAACAAAGGAGGGTACTATGGAATTAATAATAACAGTAACAGGGGTTTATTTAATAGGGGTGATTAATGGTTTAATTATCCTAAGTATGATTAAAGACGGTGATTTATAACGCAATGTAATAGAAACAAAAGGAATACAAATGTACTTAATATTAATACTAGGACTTTTTACTGTAAATAACAGTAGCTTTAAGCATAGGCTAGACATGTCTAATATAGTAAATATAGAAAAGGAATGTCCCGATAGTAAGGTGATAGTAGCTTATATTGATGACAATTCCATAGGATGTGAATATCCGAATGACTGGACACCTAGGTATTTAATATTTAGATAGTAGTATTTAAAGGTTGCAATGAATGACGCATTGTGTTATAATTAAGTAAGAATCAACTAACAAAAGGATCATCATGAAAGTAGCTTTATTATATGCAATTCTTGCAACTACCTTGTTTACTATTAAGGATATGGAAAAGACGATTCATCAAAGTAAATTAAGAGGATTCGAGGAAAGTAAGGTAACGATTGAAAAAGGTTGTAGAATGTTTGGAAAGACAGGGATTATACTTGACAAGAATGACGCAGAGTGTTATAATAAATAAGAGATATTAACAACTAACTACCTAGGGGTAAAAACATGACATTAGATGAGAAATATGAAGTAAGATTGAAACAATTAGAAGAGGGAGCAAAAGAGATTTATGAGGGAGAGAAGGGGAATATAGA
>TARA_R110001606_G_scaffold392278_1_pt1 | contig 18089 bp, 17 predicted proteins | sample TARA_R110001606 | Tara Oceans TARA_R110001606 (sample SAMEA4398315) | marine metagenome | biome: Polar Biome; feature: [SRF] surface water layer (ENVO:00010504); material: water (ENVO:00002006), including particulate matter (ENVO:01000060) such as... | depth 5 m | reverse complement strand
ATAAAATAAATTAACGCGGTCTATGTGTGTTTTGCCACACGTTTACCTTTATTGTATTTAAAATCGGGTAAAAATCAGCGAATTCAATTTCGTTGGTTAGGCGAGACTGTGCCGAAAACTGACAAAACATATCAAGTCAGTTTGATCGAGCAGTCGGTAGCAAATGAACCAGAAGAAAAGCAATCAAAGCTAACTGTGCTGCTCAATATTAATCTAATTGTACATATTGATCAGTTAAAAATGCTTCCAAATCTAAATATTGAAAATACTCATTTAGAGCAGAATTCTATTGTGGCTAAAGTCGTTAATAGTGGTGACGGATCTTCTCGGCTAAGTGATTATGATATGTCAATATTTTATAATGGAGTGAAAAAAGAGACCTATTATAAAGATCAATTGAAATCACAAGGTTACGATGTTTTTTTTCCTCCTTTAAGCTCGATGTTTATTAGGATTCCACTTGCATTTTCTGTTGATAATTTAAATTCAAAAAAAATGCATATAGAGTTATTTAAGTAAAATGCGTTATTTGATTTTTGTATTTTTTTTAGTATTTATTTCGTTGCCTGCGTACTCAAAAATCAATCCAACAAAACGTAATATTGAATTAAGTGTGGAGGCTGAGGTGAATAAAAATTCTATTGGAAGATTAACACTAACGGTCACGCCTGCAGATAGTCTACTACTGCATTGGGATGAGATTGAACCAATTTTTGAACGCTTTTTGTACTCGGAAAACCTCGTAGCAATGTCTAAAAATGTTCAGAATCAATTAATTTCTACAAAAGGGCTCGAAATCTATGGATTAGCCTTTGTTTTTGATTTGAGCGATTTTAGTCTAGAAATTTCTGTTCCATCTAACTTAATAAAACCACAATTTTTAAGTCTTAAATCTAATGCAAGGCCGCTTGATCCTTTGCATGAGTCCAATTTTAGTGGCTATATGAATGTGTATTCAAGCTATTTTTATCAAGATGGCTTCTCTTCTACTGGAAATAATGAACAGTCAGCCATTCGTACCGAAATGGTTGTGAATATCAAAAAATGGGTTTTAGAAAATGAAGCTGAATATGATTCCGAAAAAAATGGAAATGGCCCAATTTTTAAAAGGTTAGGAACTCGTTTAGTTCATGATATCCCTGACAGTGGGTTGAGAGTAACACTAGGGGATAAAAATACAACAGGTAGTTATTTTCAATCCTCATCAAGCATTTTAGGTATAGCGTTGTCTCATAATTACTCTCTTGTTTCAGATGATGTTGTTCGTCCAAGCGCTTCAAGAAGTTTTACTTTAGATAATCCATCATCAGTTGAGGTTATTTTAGATGATCAAGTAATACAACGGTTGAATTTAGAGTCTGGAATATACCTTTTAGATGATATTCCAATTAAAGAAGGTAATAACAATATTATTTTAAGAATTACGGATAATGTAGGTAAGGTTAGTATTATTAATTTTGATGTGACCACAGGACTAAATTTATTTGCTGAAGATGATTTGAAATATGAACTTTTTTTTGGTGTCCCTTCAGTAGTAAGCGAAGAAAAAAAATATAACTATGACGATCCTCTTATAAGTGGCTATCTTGATTATGGAATCACGACTGCATGGACTGCTGGAATTAATGCTCAAACAGATGAATACGTACAACAAATTGGATTCAAAAATGTTGTAGCGACAACGATTGGTCAGTTTGCATTTGAAAATTCGTGGAGTATTAGTGATGAGCTAAATGGTAGTGCTTATCGAATCGTATTTAACACTTTTACCGATCCCAGCATTGAGCATAGAAATTTTAGTGTAGGTTATGAACATGCTAGTCAGAATTATTTGTCATTAGGTTATAGACCTGACCAAAACAACGATTTTCACCGCCGAGAACATATTTTTCAAGCAAACTATAGCTATTTTAATACCCCTAACTTTCAAACTTATTTATTTGTTAATGCTTCTACAACATATGGAGAAGAAGGTGTGGATAAAACGATCGGCGCTAGTTTCTCCCACGATTTTTATAACGGTCAATGGCGATATAACTTTGGCGGGCAATGGGAAGAAAATAATGGCAAAGAGGGTTGGCGGGCAAAACTCTCATTATTGTATAAATTCTCAAATACTCAAAGCGCAAGACTTTCTCAACAATCTGGCGGGAAAAAAACACGTCTAGAATTCACGCAAGACAGTAATCGTCGTTATGTGGATTCATTTAATTATCGCGTAGGAGCGGAAAAAAATGATCAAGATGAAGCCGAATTTGATCTGTATGCGCAATATAATGCGAATCGTTTTTTAGCCAGTATTGATCACTCTAGTTCCTATGAGGAACTTAGTTCGCAATCAGCCGACCATCAAACCCGTTTGAGTTTTTCTTCTAGTATTGCTTTTGCCGATGGCGATTGGGCTGTAGGCAAACCTATATATGATAGCTTTGCTTTGGTTAAAGCTCACTCAAGCCTAGAAAGTAAAAAAATTACTTTAGGAAAGTACAACAATCAGTATCGAGCAAGTAATGAAGATTTTCCGACTATATTGCTAAATGATATTAATTCATACAGCCGCTCAACGGTAAGTGTTGATGTGGATGACTTGGCTCCAGGATACGATATTGGATCTGGTGTTATTTCTTTTTATCCATCTTACCGAAGTGGACATCAAGTCGTAATAGGTACGGAAGCGAATATTTCTGTTATTGCAACTTTGCTTGATGAGCAAAATGTGCCTTTAGCTTTACAAGTTGGAACTGCTGTTTGTACTACAGATAGTAAAAAAACAGAGATAGATTTTTTTACTAATAAAAAAGGAAAATTTGCACTGACGGGACTTATGCCTTGTCAGTATGAAATCACTTTAAATAACGATAGACAATCTAAGTTTTTGATTGATGTTAAAGAAAATGAGCAGTTACAGAGGAAAGGGGTGATTCATGTACATTAATAAGATAAGACTTATTTTTAGCGGTATGATTTTTCTGATGTTACCCCAATATGTTATTGCTCAGTGTGATGCAAGAATTGGAGAAATAAGACACCTTTATGATGACTTTGAAAGTTACTATTCATCACAACCTAGTCCGGCAAGAAAAGAATTTCGCATAAACTTAGTTAATGATAATAACTGTAATGCTTATATGATATTAACAACAGAAAATCAATATCGATTAAAAGGTCAATTTCAGTATATTAAATATCAGATTAGAAGTAACAATCAGAATTTTATTTTACCATCAAGAGCACGCTTTAATTTTGTTGATTCTACAGCTGATATTAATTTATTAATTCCTGTTGGTACGGTAGTTAGAGCTGGAGTATATAGTGATAATTTTCTTATAAAATTGTTTGATAAGAATAATACTTTATTAGATGAAAAATATTTTGAAATTCAAGAGGATATAGTTTCTCGGGCTAGTATATCAATTCTTGGTTATAACTCTCATAGTAGTAATGTTTATTTGGGGGAATTAATACCAAGAAAAGAATATAGTATGTTGCCTAGCTTTAAAGTTATAACCAATACTGATGTTAGATTGAATGTTTATTCTGAAAATAGAGGTGAGTTAAGGCATGATGTTTATAAAGCTAAATATGCTATTGGCTATTTTATTAATTTAGATGGTGAATGGGTGAGTTTAAAACAGAATTATAGTAGAGTTTTTTCTTATAACAGAAAAGATGATTTTTTTATAAGTTTGAAAATGAGAATAGATGATTTCAAAAAACAAGCTGCAGGAGAATATACAGATATTCTTAGATTTCAGATAAGTCCTCTTAACTATTGATCTTGTTGAAATTTGATTTACACCAAAGTCTAGCTTGTTGTTTGTTTTTTACTTCAATTTTTTGGTATATTTTATGTAAGTGAACACGAACCGTTGCTTCACTTATAAATAGACTATCAGCAATAGCTGTATATTCTAAACCAGAATACAATAATTTTAATACTTTTATTTCCTTTCTAGTTAAATTATTTGTTCGTAATGTAGTGTGTTGCTCTTCTTCAAGCATTTGTCGAGTCCAGCAATCTGTTACTGGCCTTGGAAACCATAATTCACCTTGTTCAATTGCTTTAAAACCTTGCTCGAAAAGCGTTTCATCTGCATATTCAAAAAATATGCCTTTCAAGTTAGGCCATGATTTCAAATCAGAAAAGTCTACATTCTTAGGTACATCAAAAATAACAAGTCCCTTTTGTCCATTTTTTTGCATGAACTGGCTTACAAACTCATAATTAGTAATTACATTTAATGTTTTATAATTAACAAGTAACAAATTGTAATCGACAGCTTCATAGAGTAGAGGGCTTTGCTTTTGATCATCTAAGTAGTTGATGTTTTTATTGGTTTTTATTTCAACATCCATAATCTCTACCTTTATGGTATTTTAAATACATGTTTAATATATTCTTAATTTTTGAACATTTCAATGAAAAATCGAATTAATATTTTCTTCTTCAAAATTAACAATATCTATTGCATTTTTGTTTTCTATTGATTTTAATTTTATCGTGTGATGATTTTTTTGATGTCTTTAATTTTTAAAAAATAATTACACCTATAAAAAGATGTCTTTTATTTTTAATTTACTATTTATATTAATCTGTTTTTCTAATGAATATGATCGATTTTTTTAATGTATTTTATTCATAGCTATCATTTATATATTATGTATTTCCTGCTTATTCTTATATATTTCGCTTTTACTTCATATATCTAGATTTATATCAAATTTATTTGAAATTTAAACAGCTATCATTGCTAAAAGGTCTATGATGATAGAAGACTAAAATACATTTAACGAATGAGCTTGTAAGCGAGGTCGGTTATGATGGAAGTGAAGCTGCATGGAATTTAAAGATTATTATAAGATTCTGGGGGTCGTTGAAAATGCCGATGCCTCTGCGATAAAAGCGAGCTATCGAAAGCTTGCTAGAAAATATCATCCTGATGTCAGTAAAGAAGCTAATGCTGAGCAGCAATTCAAAGAAGTAGGCGAAGCCTATACTGTTTTAAAGGATCCAGAAAAACGCGCTGAATACGATGTGTTGCGAAAGCAAGGTTCTCGTCGAGCGGATGGCGGTTTCCAGCCACCGCCTGATTGGCAATCTGCTCATACAGGTCAAAGGTCGCATAGCCAAAGTAGCAATGCTGATTATAGTGATTTTTTTGATTCTATTTTTGGGTCGAGCGGCGGCGGATTTCGTCAAGCGGATGATTTTCAACGTTCGGCGGCTAATCAGCGAGGCCGCGATATACATCATAGAATCGCTTTATTTTTGGAAGAAGCACATCTGGGTTGTCAACGACAGTTGTCTTTACGAGTTTCCGAGCCTGATCAAAATGGTTTTATAAGGCAGCGTGATAAAACCCTAAATGTGAAGATTCCTGCTGGTGTTATACAGGGACAGCATATTCGTTTGGCGGGACAAGGCGAAGCGGGCGTTGGTGGTGGAAAAGCAGGGGATTTGTTACTTGAAATTGAATTCGCACCGCATCCTTACTTTGCTGTTGATGGCAAAAATATTTTACTTACTTTGCCAATTACCTGTTGGGAAGCGGCTTTGGGAACCAGTGTAGAAGCACCGACGCTTAATGGTAAAGTAAAGTTAAAAATCCCCAAAGGCGCGACCAGTGGTAATAAACTTCGTATAAAAGGCAAGGGTTTGGTTGGTAAGACAAGTGAAGTCGCTGGAGATCAGATCGTGACCTTACAAGTGAGTTTACCAAAAACACACAGCAGTAATGCCGAAGCACTTTATCAACAATTAGCTGAGTGTGAGTCTGAGTTTAACCCACGCCACGTTTTTGAGAGGTAGAGGATGTCTAAGTCAGAGATAGTGGTAATTGAATCTCAACATGAGCATGTGTTATTTACTCTAGAAGAGGTCTGTGAACGATGTGATATTCACGTAGACATCATAGTTGAAATGATCGAATACGGTATTGTGGAACCAGTTGAGCAACCAACGGAATCTATTTGGTATTTTAATAGCCATGCGTTAGTTCGGTTGCAGCGGGCACAGCGTCTGATGAATGGCTTGGAATTAAATCTATCAGGTGTGGCCTTAAGCCTTGAATTGATGGATGAAATTGAAGAGTTGCAACAACGGATCGCCATACTTAGCCGTCAATTGCCTTAGAATTAAGCTATGTTGCATGCACCAATCATTGTTTCGAATGCTTAGGGATGGTTTTAATTATGCGTATAAAGTGAAAGTAGGGACTGTTACTATATAAGTGAAATATGCTTTTTACTTTTCACTATTATAAATAGGCCTACCAGATCATGCTAAGAGGTTTCGATACTTTTAGAAAGCGCATTACTCTATTATCTGGAGGCTTGCTACTTTCCCTAAGTCTGGTGCTTGTCACCTCTTTTTATCAACTTACTTCTACGCGTCTTTCAACAGCCAGTGGTGAAGCTCTGGTGAGTATCAGTCAATCTATTTCAAATATGTTGTCGGCTAATTTAATGGAGCGTGAGCGAGAAATTCTGTTACTTAGCATGCGCTCTTCTTTGTATGAAAATCAAGATCTAAGCGAGTTACAACATGCCATTGATCAAATTAAAAACTCTTATAAAGATTATGCTTGGATTGGTTTCGCTAATGTTGATGGTGCGGTATTAGCATCAAGTAATGGAGTATTGAAAGGGTCAGATGTTAGCCAGAGACCTTGGTTTATTAATGGTCGATCAGGTCCTTTTATTGGGAATGTGCATAAAGCGTTATTGCTTGAAAATTTGCTGCCTAAGGCTAAGGATGGCTTGCCAATTCGTTTTGTCGATTTTGCCGCTCCTGTAATAGGTGAAAGTGGTGAGTTGAAAGGCGTAGTCGCGACTCATGCAGATTGGGCTTGGGTTAAAGAGGTTTTGTTATCTTCCTTGACCGATGCTTCGAAACGAAAAAACATCGATATCTTTATTATCGATAATGAGCACAGAGTTTTATATCCAGACTATCATTTTCCTAATGATATTGAAGTACCAAAAACACTGCCTAAAGATGGCCAATTTAAATCGTTGCTTTGGCAGGATGACAAAGAATACTTAACTAGTTTAGTTTCGGTACGCTCTCCTGAATCAACAGATCTTGCTTGGCAAATCGTTGTACGTCAGCCATTGTCTATTGCCATGTCAGCAGTAAATGAAGTTCATAAGTTGTTACTTTTTTTTGGTGTGTTTGCGACATTGCTTTGTATGCTGCTTGCCTATCAATTTGCGGGTACATTAAGTCGTCCATTGGAGCGATTAGCGCTGACAGCAAAGAGTATTCAGCAGGGAGATAGAAAGGTAACTTTTCAATCGGATAGTAAGTTGATAGAAGTGGCAAGCTTAAGTCGTTCTTTGCAGGAAATGATGTCTTCTTTATTGATGAGAGAGCAGTCTTTGATGCAGATGAATGTCATGCTAGAGACAAAAGTAAAAAATAGAACTGCAGAGTTAGAAGCCAGTAATCGGTCTCTAGAAGCGATCGCTCGTAAAGATCCACTAACACACATCTATAATCGTTTGGCTTTAGATGAGGCGTTGCATAAAGAGTATCGCCAAGCACAAGAGTCAAAATGTCCTTTTGCAGTGATTATGACAGATGCTGACCATTTCAAAAGAGTAAATGATTCTTTCGGTCACACTGTGGGAGATTTAGTGCTGCAAAAAATCGCAAAATTGCTTACCGTGCAAGTTGGAGACAACGGTGTTGTCGCTCGATTTGGCGGTGAGGAATTTACTGTGTTGTTACCAAATATGAATGCTGACGAGGCAAAAAACATAGCCGAAATGATTCGCGAAGCACTTGAAAAAGAAGAGATGGGCGAAGGACTTTATGTTACGGCGAGTTTTGGTGTCGCTATGTATGAAATAGATGATAGTCATTATGAGCAAGTGCTTAACCGTGCCGACGCCGCTCTCTACAAAGCTAAAGAGCAAGGTCGAAATCGTGTAGTTGTTAGTGCTTAATAGAGTTTTCTTGATACAAGTTCCAAAGGTCTTATTGCTATATCGGCATGCTCCTCGCTAGTTGCACTGGATACTCATGCTTCAAAAACCTAGACAAAAAATTACGATACAAAACAGGATAAGGATGAAAAAAACAGTACTATATAGATTCATTCAATGACATCGTCATCAAGTGATGCAGACTCAGAAGGGGATTTATGAAATTTTTTTTGAGCTGTGCCTTGTTCAAAACAAAAGCCTATAAAGTCATCAACTTCTGTTCTATTCGGCAATTTTTGATATTGGTATTGTCTTCGTTTTTAACCATCCCAGCTTATTCAGTAGAAGTCCATTCTAGTGATTTCCCCCCATCTTCTGATACATCGCCTGTGCTTACTTTAGGAATGCCTGGCCAAGAAGTCTTGATCTCTATGGCAGATATAGAGTCATTGCCTATGTTTGAAACTTCTGAAATGGTTCATTTTGATGGTCCTCAAGGACGCTTTAGTGGTGTTTGGCTGATTGATTTATTGAAACAATACGGCTTAAACGATGCGCCAAGGCTGCGCTTCATTGCTATAGATGGCTACGAAGTGTTTATTACAAAAGAAAATAGGGATCGAAAACAGTATCTAATGGTGACACGTTTAAATGGTTTGCCTATTCCTCCTAATAATTTAGGTCCCTTGTTGTTAATTATTCCATCTGATGTTGGTCTTGCTTCACACCTTACGGAAAGTAAGAACTACTGGATTTGGGCACTCAACGAAATATTAATCCAATGATGACAACCAGAATTAAGCAAATACAAGTCAGAATCTGGCTAGTTTTTATTCTATTTTTAAGCCTTTGTATTTGGGCTGTATCTTATTTTCAACAGCAATCTAGGCAGTTGCTTGGTTCGAATTTTACGGCTCTGGCTATTGATATCACTCAGGCTCAAGAAGATGTTCATCTTTTGAAGCGCTCTTTGTACTATTTAGAAACAGATAGCCCATTTTTTGATGTGCAAGAGTTAAAAAAAGTCATATTACGAATCCAATATCGATCTCCTCTAATCGATAGAAAGATACGTGACAGTACAATTGAGGACTTTGTTTATGCCGATAGTATAGGAGTGCTAAGCGAAGTTAATATGATTTTGCCAACAGTAAATCAACAGATTGTGTTATTCGAACAAGACAAAAGTACAAAAAACATACTAGTAAAGCAACTTAAACAATTAGAGTTAGATCTGGCTCTGACCTATGATGGGTTACACGATATGATTCAAACTGCTTCCGATGTGGAGCGTCGTCTAAAGACTGAGCTTACGTTTTTAATTTGGGGGTTGATTGCCACAATACTGGTGGTTGTTTCGGCCCTTTTGTTTGCATTGATTCGTCTTTATCAACACAAAGAAATCCTGATCATACAAAATAATAGAGACCATTTGACACAATTACCTAATCGACGTTTTATTACTGAAAAGGCGCAAACGGCTCTGCTTAATAGACCAAAAAAAATTGGCTTTGCTATTTTAGATTTAGATTTTTTCAAAAAAATAAACGATTTGTATGGCCACCCAGCGGGCGATGAAGTCCTCAAAGTGATCGCCAATATACTTAAACACTCTATTTCTGCTCCTAGTTTTGTCGCTCGACTTGGCGGAGAGGAATTCTGCATACTGTTTTTAGATAAGACACAAAATGAAGCGATAAAAATTTGTGAGGAAATCCGCCAAACAGTTGAGCAAACTAAGATCAAGGTGAACAATAGTGCTTTGATTCACATCACACTCAGTACAGGTCTTTACCACCATGAAGGAGAGCGACAAACCACCTTCAGTCAAATCTACCAACATGCAGATCAAGCTCTTTATCTTGCTAAAAAGCAAGGTCGTAATAAGCTCGTACTTCATGATAATAATCTTGAATTTTGATTTTTCTGGTCCAGCGAGAAAAAATCAAAGCTTTAGAATGTCGCACTAAAACTGCGCATTGAAATGTATAAAATATTTATAATTTTCGATATTTAGGTCTTAGGGTCTGTCTTCTATACTATTTTTCAATATTCCATTTTGGTGCAATAAAAGCTCAATTTTTCCCATTTTTGTGCAATTTAAATTTATATTTAACAATATTTAAATTGAATTGCGTCACCTTTAAAAACCTGTAATATGCATAATTCTGACCATTTGGTCATATTTTATTCACATTGAAAACACAGTATTGATTGAGGGGAAATGGATGAGTAAAACACTTTTAGGTCTTTCTACTTTGCTTCTTGCTAGCACAGGATTTGCTGCAGATTATTCAGATGATATTCATAAAAATGATTATTCTTGGCGACAATTCAATTTGATGTACGCATTTGACGAGCTACCAGGCGAATCAAATCATGATTATCTTGAAATGGAATTTGGTGGTCGTTCCGGTGTTGTCGATCTATATGGGTACCTTGATATATTCAATGTGACCTCAACCGATAGTAATGATAAATCTGACGATGACAAGATGTTCCTCAAGTTAGCGCCTCGTTTTTCATTAGATGGTATGACTGGAAAAGATCTGTCGTTTGGTGCAGTACAAGAACTTTATGTATCAACTCTGTTTAGTTTAGATGGAGGTAAAAATGGTACGAATAATTCCTTTATAGGTCTAGGTGCGGACGTCGATATGCCTTGGTTTGGTAAAGTAGGTATGAACTTATATGCTTTATATGATCAAAGTTTTGGTAGTCGAAATGGTTGGAATGGCTATCAGTTTTCGGCAAACTGGTTTAAACCTATTATGAACTTTGATGGTGGTTCATTTTTAGCGTATCAAGGTTATGTGGATTATCAGTTTGGTATGGATAGTGATTATGTAACCGCTACTGATGGTGGAGCGACGTTTCAAGGTTTGTATTGGCATTCTAAGCAGTATGCATTGGGTTATGGTTTGAAAATTTATAAAGATGTTTATGGTATTAAAGATTCATCTGGATTTAAATCTTCAGGCTTTTCTCATTATATCTCTGCTACTTACAAGTTCTAAAAAGTAAAACGTTTCTTCTTAATAACCAACGATCATGAGTTTTGATCGTTGGTTATTAAAAGTCTCGATTGTTTGAGCGTAAAACGTGCAGCCTTCGGCTTACTGATGAAGGTAAAGCTTTTTTGCTGTATTGTCTTGAGCTCAGACAATGGACCAATAAATGATTGGCAATTCAAATATGGTGAAGAAGTAGAGAGCGTTAAAGTTTCTATGGAACATACTAAAGTAGCAAATGACAGCGCGGTAGCTCGTCAGTGGGCGATGGATGGTCATGGAATTGCCCTAAAATCTATTTGGGATGTGGCGAAGGATATTCATGAAAAACGTCTGGAAATAGTATTACCAGAATGGACCTCTGCTGAGGTTCCTGCTCATGCTTTGTATCATCGTAATCGCTATATGCCAGCGAGAGTCCGAGCGTTTCTTGATTTTCTACTTAAGCGTTTTGATGAAGAATCACAGCGTTTGCTCTTGGTCTAATCGTGATTATGCTCATGTCGAACATCGTCTGTATTGGATTCTAGCGCTTCGAGTATGGTGCAATGCTCGGCACTTTCTTCTCCGCCGCAGCAAGCATCAGATAAGCGTTTGAGTGAGGTCTGAAAGCGAGTAAGTTCCGCAAGTTTTCTTTCGACGTCAGAGAGCTTTGTATCGACAAGGACTTTTACATCGGCACAGGCGTTGTCGGCTTTGTTTACTTCAATAGAAAGCAGCTCACGGATTTCAGCAAGGGTGAATCCGACCCCTTTTGCGCGCAAGATAAATTGCAGAATTTCTTTGTCTTTCTCTGTGTAAAGACGGTAGCCAGATTCAGACCGACTCGAAGGGCTGAGTAGGGCGTTTTTTTCATAAAATCGCAATGTGTCATTGTTTATGTCACATGCTTTAGCGAGTTCTCCAATGCGATACATATTTTGCTCCTATTTATTATCTCCTAGTATAAACCTTAGACTTAGATCCTAGGTCAAGATTTCTTATTGATCATTTTTTATTTTTCTTTCACCTAAGATGCTTTATATTGCTGGCGCAGTTTTTTATGCATTTGATTTTATTGTGTTGTTATTAGTAGTTGTAAATAGTGGAAGGTAGGTTTTAATGGATGTATTGCATAGTGTCATTCTCGGATTGGTAGAGGGAGCGACGGAGTTTTTACCTATCTCTTCAACAGGGCATCTGATTGTTGTCAGTCAATGGTTGGGAATGGAGCAGACGGAAGGCAATAAAGCGTTTGAAGTGATTATTCAGCTGGCAGCGATTTTAGCGGTTGTAGCAAATTATAAAGAGCGTTTTACATTTAAGCATTTCCGTTTGTGGTGCCAAGTATTTGTAGCTTTTTTACCTGTCGCTATGGTCGGTTTTTTGTTTCGTCACCAGATAAAAGCCATGTTTTCGGTTTCTGTGGTGGCGACCATGTTTATTGTTGGTGGTGTGATTTTCCTGATGGCAGAGAGATGGATTAAACATAAATCACCTAGTGTCGATAACTTGGATAACCTAAATTTCAAGCAAGCTCTGTGGATTGGTATTGCACAAGTATTTGCGCTTATTCCTGGTACTAGCCGCGCAGGTTCAACCATTGTTGGCGCTTTGTTCGTAGGCTTAAGCCGAAAAGCCAGTGCTGAGTTTTCTTTCTTATTAGCGTTGCCGGTGATGATGGCAGCTTCTGGTTATGATTTGCTCTCAAATTACAAAGAATTCGCCGGCGAGCAATTGATGCCTTTGGTGATCGGCTTTGTGGTGGCTTTTCTAAGTGCTTTTGTTGTTATGAAGTTGTTTATGGCGTTTTTGGAAAAATTCACCTTTGTGGCTTTTGGTTGGTATCGTATTTTGTTTGGTGGGCTTTTGTTGTTTCTCGCTTAGTTAAGACCTTTTTAAGGAGTGAAATCTTGCAAAGGTCTCTTAATCTATATTAGAGCGCATATTGAAACATGATTTACATTGAATAGTGGTTTACACATAGAAAGGGATGTTTTGTAATGTCTCTTTCTGTCTGCCATTTATCATGTATTTAATAGGGAATGTTTGTCATGCGTCGTTGTTTTCCTTTCGCCATTTTGGCTTCTTTATTAGCGGCTGGTTGTGCTTCTTCTGATAACACGCCAGCAAATCGCTCTTTGGATTCCTTTAGAGGCATATCTGCCTGTTATGACAGAGAGACAGAGCCTTACACCTCTGTTGTAGATACACACTTGCATTATCGACCTTTTGATGGCCGAGCGATTCCTTTTAATGAGGTAAATGAATACTTGTCTCGCACCACGGTGCGTTTTGCTAATGTTTACGGCATTGGGCAAATGTTGCCAGCTAATTCTTCCTGTTCTAATTACCTGAAATGCCCAGGAACACCAGTTTCTCCGACGACTCGTAATGATTTCGTTAATGCTGCAAACATGCTGGAATACAAACCTGACGACCTTCATCTTACTTTATCGATGACCTTCACTGATTTATCTAATCCAGAGCCGACTATTGAGCTAATGAAGCTTTATGAAAAGGAATACCCTGGTATGTTCCATTGGATGGGGGAAGTTAATTTGGTGAAACAAGCCCAATTTAATAATCGTCATAAGCCAGCAACGCCGAAAGATATTACTAAGTGGGCTGGTTTTATGGCGGAGTTAAGAGCCAGAGATTACCCAATTACGATTCATTCAGATATCGGAAACGATGCATCACCTACCTTGTATTTGCCTTTAATGGAGCAAGCATTAGCACTTTACCCTGAGAATAAAATAGTCTGGGCGCACATGGGCTTGTCTTATGAGCAAAAATCTATGAAGGCATCTGAGCATATTACTATCTTGTCTCGTTTGTTAGATCAGTATCCCAATTTAATGCTGGATATTTCATGGCGAATTTTGGAGGACTATTACTTTAGTAAATCTGCTTATCGTCCTCAATATGTTGCTTTCATAAATCAATATTCGGATCGAATTTTGCCAGGATCTGACTTTGTTGCCTTTCGAGATAATAGCTTTAAGGTGTATCAGCAGGAGCTGGAAGTAACGAGTCGAATACATCAATATCTAGATGACAACGCTTTTCGTAATATTGCCTTGGGGGAAAATTACTTTAAGTTATTAAACCTCGATTATCAGGCACCACAGATATGTAGCAAGTAGTGATATTTGATATGTTCTTGCAGTTTGCATAGTTTATTCGCTGTCTTTCATTGTTAAATCGATCCACTTGTTCCATGCTTTTAAAAGTGCATTTAGGAGGATTTAAGTATGGGGAAGTATATTTCGACTGTGTCTAATCGAGGGCAGTCATTAGGTGAGGAAGTGGCAAATAGCATCAGTCATGGCTTGGGGCTGGTGGCTGCTATTGTCGGTACGCCATTCCTTATTCTGAGTGCAATCGACTACGCTGATGTGAGTTTTGTTGTTGGGGTAAGTATTTTCTCCGGTACTATGATTTTGCTGTATTTGGCATCAACGCTTTATCATGCGATGCCAAGAGGCAAAGCCAAATACGTTTTTCGGGTGATTGACCATTCTGCTGTGTACTTATTGATCGCTGGGACTTATACACCTTTTATGTTGGGGGTTTTGGAAGGCGCATGGGGATGGTCCTTGCTTGCAGCTGTTTGGACGTTAGCACTTATTGGTGTTGGTCTTAAGGCATTTGGTAAAGCTTCCCATCCAGCTATATCCACTACACTTTATGTGGTGTTGGGTTGGCTTATTCTTATCGTAATTAAACCGCTTGTTTCCTTGATGGAGCCTAATGGTTTGCTGCTGTTGGTGTTGGGAGGTGTTCTTTACACGCTTGGAGTGGTGTTTTTTGTGATTGATTCGCGTCTGCGCTATGGGCATTTTGTTTGGCATTTATTTGTTGTAGGTGGGACGGTTTGTCACTATTTTGCAATTTTTTATTATGGAGCTTAGTAATAGAAAGTTGAGTTACTGCTCTTTTGATTTTCTTAAATATTCATTGGCCTAGTTTTGTTTGCCATCTATGCAGTGTTTTTAACTGCTCTAATAACAAGGATTTGTTGTCTGGAGTCAGCTCGCTGAACAGTTTTAGAGCCACTTGTGTATCGTGGTTGAGCAGCAATTGGTTAATGTTCTCTTCTTTTTTTTCGTCATTCCCTTCTTGTTCTAAAAAATCCGAAATATTAGTTATTGGCTGTTCGCTGGCTGCATAGAGCACAGATGGCTTGGTATTGAGTGCTTTAGCTAGTTTTTGAAGTACTTTTTGGGACGGTTGCCTTAAGCCTTTTTCAATGCGTGAAACATTACTGGTAGCCATGTCAGCCTCCAGTGCAATTTGTTCTTGTGTCATTTTACGCTGAATGCGCAAAATTTTAATTACGTGGCCAATATTCATGGCAAGATTATCCGTTTAATTTTGCCTATATGGCAAAACCTGTGAGGCAATTCACTTGACACTATTTGCCATATAGGCAATATTGACGAACCTTTGTGTCTAAAAGACAAATAATAGATGGTGATCTGTGTTAATCGAAGCATGCAGTAGAAGGATTTTTTTGTGAAAACGGATAGTTTGAATACTGAGCGTGATTGGCAGGAGTTACAAGAAACGAATAGTCGCTTTATTGTGTTAGACAGTAATGATCTGATTGTTTCGTGTAATGACAAGGTAAAGCATGCTCGATTAGACTTACACAGAGAGGATATTCTTCCGTCAGATTGCTTCTGGCTAGACGCTGATCAACGTACATTTTGCTTTAGTGAATTCAAAAAAATTGCTGGAAAAGAAATCAAGCTTCTATTTATGCCGAGTGGCTCCGAAGCTCGTAGAGTGAAAGTGGTGGTAGAAGCGTTTCAGTTATTCAATCAACAATATTACAGCCTCCTTATTCAGGACGAACATGTAGAGTTTGATCAGGGCAAAACACATCCATTTTATGGCATGGCTCAGGCGTTAAGTGCGGATTTGAAAAATAGTCTGTTAGAGTTGCACTATCAACCTCAGATAAATACTGTTGATAACAGTCTTTATGGAGTGGAAGTCTTAGCTAGATGGACTAGCGATGAATTTGGAAGTGTTACACCTGATCGCTTCGTTGCTCTTGCTGAAGAATTTGGGCTAATTGCTGAATTAGATTTATGGGTATTACGCCAATCATGTCTACAATTAGCTTCATGGCGAGATAGAGGAATTCATATTCCTATGATTGCTGTTAATTTCTCCCCTCTCAGTTTTAATTATCCTAGCCTAAAAAATGAGATTCAAGCCCTTCTTGATCAGACTGGTCTTTTGGCTTCTAGCTTGGTGATTGAAGTCACGGAAAGTAAGAAAATAAAGACATCAGATCTTTTCATTGATGCAATTAATGATCTTCATTCAATCGGCGTAATTATTTCCTTAGATGATTTTGGTACAGGATATTCTAATTTAAAAAGGCTTCTGAAGTTTCCAGTATCTCAATTGAAGTTAGATAGAGCTTTTGTAAGTGACTTACCGAATAAGCTTTCTAAAGAGCTCAGTGCAGTAGTGCTTTCTATTAGTAAAAAAATAGGTGCTGTAGCGATAGCAGAAGGTGTTGAGACTCAGCAGCAGCTGTCTTGTCTAAAAAGTATGGGTTACGAGGTTGTTCAGGGTTATATATTTTCTCCCCCTTTATCTAAATCTGAACTAGAGCATTGGTTTTATGCTGTGGAATAAATTAGAAAATCACTGATTGAAAAACATTTATTTTAAATTAATTTCGTCTTTACAAAAGTATACATTATTTATCTGATGGGTTTTTCTATTTTATTTATTTTATTATGTATTTACAAATCTACACATTTTTATTTTTTTCTTCTTGATATGTTTAATTTGAATAAAATAATTGTTTAATCTTTTAGCGCTTAATATTCATTAGTTTTTTCTAATGTTTTGCGCTTTTAAAACGGAAATTTTAAGAGGAATAGAAATGTTACGTAATGTAAGTATTAGGTCTCGCCTGTTATTGGCTTTTTCGGGTGTTATTTTTTTGATGGTTTTGTTGGGAGGTGTTGCCATCTCTTCTATGGGGAAAATCCGAGCAAATTCAGAAATGATTGAAACGAATATTTTGCCAGCGATTACAAGCTTAGGCGATGTTAATAGTAACTTGATGCGAGTTAGGATTTTTACCTTAAGACTGCTGAATGATACTAGTGAAGAAAACAAAAAAAGTACTTTGGTGGCTCTTGAAAATATAAAAAAAGAGGTAGAAAAATATCGCTCAGACTATGAAGCGACTATTTATTTGGATAGCGAACGACGTTTGTTTGAAGAGTTTAAAAAAGCCGAGAAAAATTATTATAAATTACAAGGTGAGATTTCTACGTTATCGATACAAGGTAATAAAGACGCCGCTTCAGTTTTAGTGCCGGATATGAATCAAGCAGCTGATAGCATGGTACGACTACTGAAAGAGATAGTAGTTGCCAATCAAGAAGGCGCAGATGAGGCCAGTATGGACTCTGAAAAATCCTATAATGAAGGCTTTATCTTGATTAATGTTGTTATAGCTATAGCTGTAGCTATGGCTATAACTATAGCTATAGTGCTATCAAGGAGTATCAATAAACCATTGCAGGAAGCTGTTGTTTCAGCAGAGGAGATTGCTAAGGGAGATCTAACACAATTAATTACTGCACAAGGAAATGATGAATTAACTCGCTTAACCAATGCATTAAAATCGATGCAGGGTAATCTACGAGAAGCGATTATCCACATTGGAGACTCATCCAGCCAACTAGCGTCAGCGGCAGAAGAATTAAATACGGTTACGGAAAGCTCGTCGAATGGATTGATGTTACAAAATGAAGAAATCCAACAAGCTGCAGCCGCCATTGCCGAAATGAGTTCTGCCGTGGATGAGGTGGCTCGAACTGCGCAGCAAACTTCTGAAGCATCAGCGGATTCCGCTAAGTTGGCAGCCGAAGGTAAAGCGCGTGTAGGTGATACGACGGCCGTTATTCTAGATATGAATAAAGAAATGACGACCAGTACCCGAGTAATCAACCAATTGGCTGAACAAGTTGCATCGATTGGTCAGATTCTTGACGTGATTCGTGCTGTTGCAGAACAGACCAATTTGTTGGCTCTAAACGCAGCTATCGAAGCTGCGCGTGCTGGTGAAGCGGGTCGAGGATTTGCGGTAGTGGCGGATGAAGTAAGAAGTCTTGCTCATCGAACTCA
>TARA_R110001606_G_scaffold225929_2_pt1 | contig 18090 bp, 5 predicted proteins | sample TARA_R110001606 | Tara Oceans TARA_R110001606 (sample SAMEA4398315) | marine metagenome | biome: Polar Biome; feature: [SRF] surface water layer (ENVO:00010504); material: water (ENVO:00002006), including particulate matter (ENVO:01000060) such as... | depth 5 m | reverse complement strand
AACCAATATATACGTATGCCAAAAACAGATGTTGAATTTGCATCTAGAATGGATCATACAAGAGAAGAGTTTCAAGTGTTTGAAAAAACAGAGTTTTCAGATAACACCACTCCACCAACCTCTAATGTTTATGATCAACCATCAGATTTGTATAGATTTGGGAGCGCTTTTTACACAAAAGCAAATGGAGCTCCAGAAATATCTATAATGAGTAAAAGAGACTATAAAGAACAAACACTTTCTCCTCTATTACAACCTTCCTTAAACTTTCCTATAGCTACGTATCAGCAAGATCAATTAACAGTATACCCAGCGCTTTCTTCTTTTTCTAATCAAGACGTTGAGTTTAATTATATAAGAAAACCTAAACTAGCTAGATGGGGTTATTCAACTGGGTCTTTAAATCAATTTGTTTATGACCCTACTGTTTTTAATCCAACTTCTCTTAATAGTAGTGGTAATTTATTAAATAGTATAAATCCTAACTTAACAAATGGTATACAGCAACAATTAATAGTAAAGCCAGGAGATCCTGCAGATCCAGCTGTAACTATAGTTACTGCAAACTCTAATGCTACAGGTTTAGAAATTTTTCTTAACATAGGCTTTAGTAGTGGTATAGAAGGATTAACTATTAGCAATCCTGGAACTGGATATACCGTTGGAGACAAAATAACTTTTGAAGCATTAAATGCAAGTCAACCATTTACATCAACTCCATCGGGAGGTACGGCTAGTGTCAATGCTGTTTGTACTTTAGCACAAGCTAACTTTAATGGAGGTAGTACATTTGGTTCTACTAATTTTGAGATAAGTGATTCTATGCAGACTGAGGTTATTTTAGAAGTATTAAAATATGCTGGAGTAATAATAAGAGATCCTCAAATAATACAAGCAGTTTCTCAAGAACTAGCACAAGACGAAGTAAATTCAAAAAGATAATAAATGGGACTAATAAAACAAACAAACGCTGAATATTACTCTGGTCAACAAGCCTTATTTGGAACTGACGCTAGTATAAGTTTTAGAGTTGATTATACTGACACAAGTTACGGAGGTAATCCAACATTAGTAGCATTTGGAGATACTGCCACTGTTTCTCTTACCGGCGGTAGCGGTACAGGAGCTACAGGATTTTTTAGATATAATGCTGCGACTTCTTTTATAAAAATAGTAACTGGAGGATCTGGTTATAAATTTGGAGATGTATTATCAATAGCTGGAGATGGTGTTGTTTTTTCTGGTACTGCCACTCTTACTTTGAGTAATTCTCAACCAGTTGGTAATGCAATTTTTACAACAACTTTAAATCAAGATTTAATTGGTAGAACTTCTACTACCAATAATAATTTTAACATAAGAATAAATGGTGTAGTTCTTGATGTTTCAAATTACACTGTTCCAACACCTAAAACTTTTGACATAAAAGTGCTTGCAACAGGCAATGTATCTATATTACCTAGCACAAGCATATTAGTTGAATTAATAACACCTACTATATGGGAAAACTATGGCAACTATGCTTATACAAGTTTGATTGATATTGTAAACAATTTTATGGTTGCTTATGTTGGTATGGATAAATTGATACCTAGATGTAAAAGATCTGATATTGTATTTCATGCTAAAAGAGGTTTACAAGAGTTTTCTTATGATACGTTGAAAAGTGTTAAATCACAAGAATTAAATATACCACCAAGTTTATCTGTTATAATACCTCAAGATTATGTTAATTATGTTCAAATGTCATGGGTAGATAGCAGTGGTGTTAAACATATAATATACCCTACCACACTAACTAGTAACCCAAAAACTACTCCAATACAAGACGCTGCTGGAGTCCCTATACAAGACAACTTTGAAGCAAACTTACAAGCTGCTCAGTCATTAACTAATGAAAGATGGGCTAATAACGACAACTTAAATATAACAGGTCAATTAACAAATGAAATACTTGATCAAGCTAATGTTTATGATTGGAATTGGTGGAAAATGGCTTATGGACAAAGATATGGTTTAGAACCTGAAGTATCTCAAAAAAATGGTTGGTTTACTATAAACGAAAGAGAAGGTAAGTTTAGTTTTTCTAGTGGATTAGCTGGTAAATTAATAATATTAGAATATATATCAGATGGTTTAGCTTATGATATGGATTCTAAGATACCTAAGATGGCCGAGGAAGCATTATATATGCATATAGCTTATTCTATACTAGCTGGAAGATCTAATGTTCAAGAATACATTGTTCAAAGATATAAAAAAGAAAGAAGGGCACAATTGAGAAATGCAAAAATAAGATTAAGTAATATTAAACTTGAAGAATTTACTCAAGTAATGAGAGGTAAATCTAAATGGATTAAACATTAAATATGGCTAAAACTAGAAATACTTTTATCAAGTCTAAAATGAATAGAGACTTAGATCAAAGGCTTTTACCCAACGGTGAATATAGAGAAGCTTTAAATATTCAAGTTAGTCAATCAGAAGGTGCAGATGTAGGTACACTATCAAATTCGCTAGGTAATACACTTATTTCTGACTTTGGACTAGAAGACGATTGTAATGCTAAAATTATAGGAATATATACAGATGAAAAAGATAAAAATATATTTATTTTTATAACTAACTTTATAGACACTTCTAATACAGGTTTAACAAGTTATCCTCCACCTACAGTTATTAACCAAATATGGGTTAGAAACATAGATTCTAACACCGATACTAAGTTGGTAGAAGGGCAATTTTTAAATTTTTCTATAACACATCCTATTATTAGTGTAAATTTACTTCAAGATTTATTATTTTTTACAGACAACAGGAACCAACCTAGAAAAATTAATTATAAAAATGCAAATCCTAGTAGCTCAACTTCACCTACTTACTATACGAATGAAGATCAAATATGCGTAGCTAAATATGCTCCTTGTGATACTATAGATTTATTAAAAGATTTTATAGTAACTTACTCTGTTATATCTAGCGGAGGTGGAAATCCTACTCAATCCGCTAACTATAAGGTAGGTGAGATATTGCCTACTGTATCTCAACTAGCAAATGGAGGTCAAGGATTGTTTGTTGAAATTCTTCAAGTTACTGGTTTTGGCAACATAAGAGAATTAAGATTTGTTAGCCAAGGGTTTGGATATACAACTGGAGAAAGAGTTAAAATAAATCCTAGAGCTGGCAGCGCTGAAATTGAACTCACTGTAGAAAACCAGTCTTCAATGAAAAATAAATGTGATAAAGACTTACCTGAGACATTCACATTTACTATAGGTTCACCGTACACAATAATATCTGGTGTTCCATTTCAACAAGAATCAGCATTATTAACCGCTGGCCCAAAATGGCTTGGCTCTACAGTTAGTTTTACCGATAGTGCTGGTTTTGATGTAACTCCTGATGGTGCTTATGTTTCAGGTCTTGATAGTCAAGGACAAGGTGGCGTTATAATCACATGGCCTTACTGGACAGCTGCTTCTGTAGATGGTACAGTAGTTCTTCCTGTAGGCAGTAAAATTAAATTTGGGTTAAATCCAGATTACGATGATCAATGGCCTGGAGATTGTGAATATCTAAAAGATAAATTTGTTAGATTTGCTTATAGATTTAAGTTTGACGATAATGAATATTCTTTAATATCACCTTTTACTCAAGCCTGTTTCATACCTAAACAAAATGGTTATTTTCTTGCTAAAGAAAAAGAAACTGAGTCAGTTCAATCTTTAATAAAAACAGGCACAGGTAGTGGCTACGTGGTAGGTGATACTAGCAATATAACAGACTCTAGTGGAAACACTTCAGCACAAGCTAGAATAACTGATGTATCTGGAAATACAGAAATAATAAACGGAGGTGATGGGTATACGAATGGAGGTAATGCTAGCTTATCATTATCAGGCGGAACTGGAGCTTCTTATACAATAAATACTTTTGCAAATATTACAGACGCAAAGACCGCTTTTGAGTCTACAGAAAATCCTATTTTTGAAAATTCTGTAAATAGTGTTGCGTTACAAATTCCTTGTCCTATATTTTTAGGAGGAACTTCTTTTTCTAACACTTGGAATAATGCTGCGGAATTAATGCACATAACCGATATAGAAATAATTTATAAAGATGATTCTGAAGAAGTATTAAAAGTAGTAGAAAGCATACCTGTATCCACATTAATTAATTTAAAACAGCCTTTCTTAGATTATGAATATAAATCAACTATACCTATAAAAGCTTTAGATCCAGACGAAACAATTAGGGTAAGCGACAAAGTACCAGTAAGGGCTTTAGCTCAAGAGGTTTCTGGAAATAGAATTATATATGGTAATTATGTAGATGGACATACTAGTAATGCCACATTAGATTATGAGTTAGCTAGTGGAGCTAAGTTTCCAACAACAACACCTTTCTTTTCAACACTGGAAAAAGAGTATCAAAACCATACTTTAAAACAAAACAGAACATATCAAGTCGGTGTGGTTTTGTCAGATAGGTATGGTAGACAGTCTGATGTTGTTTTAGCAAGAAATGCTGACTCTGTTAGCGGGTTTGGTACAGACACTATATACGGATCTTCAACAACTTTCCACCCATTTTATAACATAAACCCTGGATTAATAAACGGAACTACTACTTGGCCTGGGGATTGTTTAAAAATACAGTTTAATTCATTAGTTCCTGAAGACAATGGGTTACTTGGTTATCCAGGTCTTTTCGTGGCCCCAACACAAGCTTTTGTAAATTCTTTTTCTCCAGGTGGTCCATACATCGTAAGCGGTAGATACCCTTTAAGCCCCGTTGTTGCAGCGGCAACAACTACTAACGGTTCAGGACTTGGTTTAACTGTTGATTATTGGACTTCCACAAGCACTCCTGGTTTGATGGGTCCTAATGCACCAATAATAAATAACCCTGGTTTTGGATACCAAGATGGTGATATTATTAATATTACTAGCAATGTAACCCCACCACCAAGTAACTTTCAAACAGCTAGTTTTATATTAAGAACTGAAATTGTTCCTAATTTAACTGGTTGGTATAGTTATAGAGTAGTTGTTAAGCAGCAAGAGCAAGATTATTACAATGTCTATCTTCCAGGTATAGTAAATGGTACTTTAAGAGCTGGAGAATCAAGCAGCGCAGATGCTGCTACTTTAAGTCTTTATGGGGATAATATAAATAAAATACCTAAAGACTTAACTGATGTTGGGCCTACACAAACATCATTTAGAACTTCTGAAGAGTCTTTAAGTTTAAGAGTTCAAAACGTTTTTAATAATAAAATATCAAGGCAGTTCTTTCCTGGAACTGAAACTGAAAATGTAGTCACTTTGGCTGAGCTTGGTGATCTAGGTTTTATTTTATCTAGAACCACTTTAGCTATTTCTGGAGCATATCCTAATGGAAGTCAACAAATAGGTTTTACAACATTCAGTGAAAATGTTTCTAATGGCTCCGCAGTTGTTATACAAGACAATAATGGAAAAATAGTTTATAGTGCTTCTGATGGCATATATATAAGAACTTATTTTGAAGATACAAGTCCAGTAGCTAGTGCAATTTTAAATAAATCAGTTACTCTTCCAGTTGGTGGCACTTATACAGCTATAATAAGTCCTGCTGGAGTAATATACAATGGCGAAAATAATCCTGTGGTAGGCAGTTTACAGACTTCTGCATCTATTGGTGTTTCTGAAGAAAATAATTTTATACCAATACTTTCCGTTTTTGAAACTGCTCCAATTAAGTCTCAAATAGAAATTTTTTATGAAACTAGTTCTTCAGGTACTATAACTTCTTTAAATGAGTTAATAACAGAGGGAAGTGTAGGTGGAATAAGCTTAGCTGGAATATCACCTATTTTGTCAAGCACTGTTTTATTTAATGAAACTAAATTAGGTTCATATTTAGTTACAGATCCTTTTACTCCTTTAGATTTTAATAATGACCCTATAAACGATCAAGCTGCTTTAGGCGAAATTGTAAGTGTTTTTGATGACAATCAATCTTCAAGAATTAACGAATTTAAAATAGATGGACCAAGCACTAGTAACGGCAGTTTTACAATAAGCACTAATAATGCTAGTAATGTTGGGTATTATCGTGGTACTAGCCCTAATCCATCAACTTTTAATGTTACTGCTAAGATAATTAGCCAGGGAACAAGTGTTTTTAAATCATTTCAACTTGAATTAGGTAACTCTGCACCTGTGTATGGTCCATCAAGACATGCACAACCTAATCCACTTTTAGGAACTAACTACACAAGTAGTTTAAATGGAACTCCATCACAGCCTACCATGCCACTTTTGCAGGCTTTTCCAACTAATGCTCAACTAGTAGGTCCTCTTGGAATGGTAAGACCATTTAATCAATCATCTAGAGATAGTGATTATGGTGTAGAATTTAACGCTAGCTTTATAGCTTTTAATGGAAGTGCAGATAAAAGACCAACACAAAATATTACTCCAGGAAGTTATTTATCACAGTATCCTTTACTACAAGAAAGTCTTGCTACTAGAGAAATAACTTGGGAACTGCTGGAGTGGGTAATAGGACCAAATACTTACGGTGTCGATTTAAATAATCAACCAAATACTTTTGTAACAATACCAGACCAAAATGGTAATAATATATCTGTACCAACAAGTGATATAGAAGGAGATTTTCCTACTGTAATAGTAGGACCTAATGATCCAAAAACCCAAAATTACCAAATAAAAATTGGTGATGACTATATGCAAGGATCTGATCGACTAAAATTTGGTGGAATAACTGACAAAGACCAGAGCGCATTTTCAGGATCAGGGATCTTTCTGGTGCCTGGTGGTAACGGAGGATCAATTACTCCTGGAACTAGTGGTTTTTTACCTAGTGGAGCTGTAACAGACGTTATTCAAGGTAATAAATGTAAAATATTTATTAGACCTTTAAGTGGTACTATAGCGAACCAATTGACTTATGATCCAGATGGAGATCCTAGCGGCTTACAACAAGGTGCTGCTAATGTTTTAAATTTTTTGGGCAATAATAATAATTTTTTAGGGAGTAACACTACTGCTGGTAATGTAAATCCATATCCAGTAGGTTCATTACCACTTGCCGCTTTTATAGGTAAAATAGAGTATAAAATAAAAATACAAGCAAGAGATGGTGGTAATTTTGTTGGAGAACCAAGTGTAATTACATTAATACAACAAGGTTTAAATCCTTAATGTTGTATGCTGAAAATAGTAATAAATTTTATAAATAAGTGATAATAATATGGGAGCAATATTAGAAGTAAAATATTTTAACTCTTTTTGGATGAAGCAAGTTCAGGGTACAGCAACTGTAACTAATGAAAATAATCCAAAATGGCCTAGCTTAGAATGGAATCCATTCGGATATCCTAAATTCCCATTGTATGCACTAACAGATAATGATAACTGGTACATAGAAGAAGCTAGAATAAGAGGTGGTTATAACAATACAATTGTCTCTTTAGGAGTAAGAGCCTATTTAAATGAAAAAAATCCCGTGCAAGATGTTAGAGACTCTTCGTTGATATATTCTGGTATATACAACAATAGAACAGAAATTAATAGAACAAATGTATTTAGCGTAGGTAAAGTTATAGAAGTTGATTTAGACCCTATGGATGGAAGTGTTCAAAAACTATTTGCAGAAGACACTAATTTAACTATATTTCAAGAAAACAAAGTAACAAAAGCTTTAATAAATAAAAATGCTATATATTCTGGAGATCAAGGATCTAAAGAAACTCCTGAAATTCCTGTAATAGGACAAATAGTTCCTTATTTAGGTGTTTTTGGAATTGGTAAAAACCCTGAGTCTTTTGCTCAATATGGTTTTAGAAAATATTTTGTAGATCCAATAAGAGGATCTGTTATGAGGTTATCTAGAGATGGTTTAACTGAAATATCTAACTACGGTATGAAAGATTATTTTAGAGACACTTTAAATTCTCTTGATTCACAAAGCAGAGAAGCTTTAGTTCCTTGGAAGAAAAATACTTCTTTCAATCCAACATCTTTGGTAGAAGGTATAGTTTTACAAGGCACGGAAATCGTAAGTCCATATGCTGTTATACAAAGGCAATCTTCTGCATACACATTTATTCAACTCGGTACAACAGCCACATTACCTGTTGTTTACAATGGTCAAGCTGGTCCTCCAGGAAACGGTACTGGATTTACTGTACAGGTAACTATTAATACAAACAGTGGTAATCTAGGAGATGGAAGTATTTCAGCTACTATTATAGATGGAGGATCAGGTTACCTTTTAGGTGAGAGCATGATGGTGGTTGGTGACGGTATATTTTACAGTGGGCAAATCGAATTTAATATAAACTCTAGTATGTTAAATAGTACAATAAATAGTTTTTATATTGACAAAGATCCTAATTGTTTAGCTTTTGTTGGAAGTAGAGTTTTTAATGTTGACTCAAATGGATTAAAAATAAATACAGGAGCAACTGTTTCTAAAGTGTCTAAAATTACTTTATCTAGTGGAGTAGATATATTAGAAGTTTTTACAGATATAACAGTTACACCTACTAATGATGGATTTTTTGGATATAATTATACTAGTAGAATAGCTGGAGGTTGGGATAATTACAATAGATACTATACTGTTTCAGTTCAACCTACTCCTTATTTTTTAGAAACGCAAAGAAATTTTGATACAGTGTCTTGGGACGAAAGTATAAATGGTTGGGTTTCTTTTTACAGTTATAAACCTGGTTTTTCTTCAAGTTTAAAAGGTTTATATTTTTCTACGCAAGGACATTCATTGTATCAACACAACTTAGGTTCATACAGTGAATATTACAATGTCTCAAGAAGAGCTTTTGTTAGGTTTTTAATTAATTCAAACCCTTCTATTAGAAAAACATTTCAAACTATAAATTATGAAGGCGATAATGGATGGGAAATAGTTTCAGTTAATTCCGATGCTACAAAATTTAGCAACGAAAGTTCCACTAGAGTAGACGTTGGAGATTCAGTATCAAGTTACAATGAAGGTGTTTATGTCGGATATGACGGATTCCCACAGAGAGCAGGTTTTGATAGAAAAGAAAATTTATATACAGCTAATTTAGTAAATACATCACAACCAAACCCTGAAGAGGTCATTGGTGGTAATGTATTAACAGGGCTAAAAGGCTATTTACTAGAGGCCACATTCCAAGTAGATCAATCAACTAATGTTGGTGGACCTAAAGAAATATGGTCAGTAGGAACAACTTACGTTCAATCATCTTAAAAATAAAATATGTTATTAGATATATTACAAACAACAATAATAGAGCCTAACACAGCTGTTATACAAGCATTAATGATAGGTGGTATAGTTCTTCAAGGAGTAATGGCAGCTGTTGCAGCTGGTAAGGCTAATTCTATGAATGGAACTATTAGTGATTTAGATCAAGACATTCAAGACTTAGTTAATAGCAGGCAAGAAATACCTGACTTAGCAGACTCTTTAGAAGACATGTCAGGCTCATTAACTAATCCTTATGCTAACTTAAGTGTAGCAACTAAAGCCGCACAAATACAAATGGAACAAACTGATTTAGCTTTAGCCAATACTTTAGACACTATTGCCCAAGCTGGTTTAGGCGCTGGTGGTGCTACTGCGTTAGCTAGAGAAGCAGCAAGATCTAAAAATAAAATATCAGCAACAATAGAGCAACAAGAAGTTCAAAATGAAAAATTAAAAGCTCAAGGTAGTATGCAGCTTCAACAACAAATATTAGCTGAAAAAGTTAGAATGCAGCAAGGGGATATGGCTGCACAACAATTTATGTATACAGCTCAAGAAACTAGAACTAACTCTGATTTAGATAGAGCTGCTGGATTATACGACAATGCACTAGCCCAGCAAGCTCAATACAATAGCGACGCTTTTGGAGCCCTTGGTAGTATGGGTGGTAATTTAGTTCAATTTGGCGCTTTAGGAGGTTAATAATAAAAAAAATATGGGAACTTACTCAAAACCAAGCTTAGTACTAGACACTAGTTTTGGAGCCTTTAATAAAGGTCTTCAATCAGGCATTGATAAAGCTGCTGCCACAATGCAAGCTGAGAAAAAACAAGAAAAAGCTTTATTAGAAAAGCAGGTAAAAGCTCAAGAACTGCAGGATAAAGCAAACATAAAGTGGAGCATAAAACAATCTACAGCTTTAAATAATGATTTAGGGGAAATTAATAAACTGAATATTAATAATGTAGCTAATCTTAATACTAGCTACATAAGAGGTAATGGTGATCCAGTTTATGGAGATGATATTATAAAGACATATTTTGATTTTTCTCAAACTTTGACAGAAGGCTTAACTGATGATGAAATAAAAAATAAAGTATTAGCAGCTGGCCTTGATTACGATACGTATTTAGACTCTACTGACGAAGCTGGTATAGATCTTTCAGATCAATTAACTACTTACGTTAAAGATCAATATGGCTTAATACCAAACGCACCTCAAAATATAGCTGACACTAAGTTATACAATGAATCTCAAAAAAATATATCAACATCAATGTCTGGTGGTTTAGAACTTTTAGGCTTGCTTAAAGTTACTGGAGATAATTTAGTTGCTGATGGGTTTGATGGAGCTTTTAATCCTGACGGTACTATTGTTAAACCAAAACAAGGTAGAAACAATACTATATTACTTTTTCCAGATGATCCTAATTATACTTTATTGTCGAACACAGCTAGAGATATGGCTTTAGGGACTAATAAAGGAAGATATAGTTACGGTGTTATAGGTAATCAAGCTGCGGTTATTGTTACTAGTCCAAATGGTGATAAACAATATATAACAAAAGACATGTTACAAAGCTCTGCTAGTAAAACTGGAGGTGCCTTTGTTTCTACTACAAGTTCAGATAATTTTGAAGTTTACTTAAAAGGTATTAAAAACTCTTTTCAAAACGTTAATTTTAAAGGTGTTACAAACACATTTACACAAGATATACCTGGAGAAACTCCTAATGATAAAGATATTAGAATAACTAAAAGAGTTAGAGATATTGTTGAGAGCGAAGTACAACTTAAAAGAGAAGTAATTAATTTTGTAAATAACATAGGTTTAGGTCAAAAAAGAAAAGGACAAACAAATAATATAAGCGGACAAGCAAATTGGCAAATGTTAGGAGGTCCTATAGAAGCTAAAGCTGGTGACGACAAGCTTGATGTTAATGGTGCTATTATTGGACAATATACACAAGCAGAAATAGACGAAAGTATACAATGGAAAGGAACGCCAGCGCAAATAGAAGTAGCTATCGACAAGCTTTATAATAAAATGGCTGAAAAATACTTGCCTCAATCCAGCAATGTATCTACTAATAGAAAAGAAGTTAATAGTGCTGCTAGTAAAGTTACCGAGCAAAGAGCAAATAGCTTGCTTCAAAATGGTATACAGTTCCCGGCTAGTGGATCAACTGTTGTTAATGACATATTTGGCGCGCCAATAAATGCTACTCCTACAGGAGACAGAAATATTGGTCTAAGTCAAGTTCTTGAAAAAGAATCTAAATTAAATGAAAATAACTTTAAAGGAAAAGTAGATATTTTAAACATTGTAGGCAATGGTGGTATTTATATTACTGGTAAAGATTTAAAAACCAAAGGAGGAGCAGAAATTATTGATCAAAATGGAAATCTAGTAGCTAGTACTATACCTGATTCCAGCATCTATGTTAGTAGCGGAGGTCAATGGGTTAGAAAACAAAATCTAGAAGGCCAAGACGCTTTTGTTAGGTTTTTAGTATCAAGAGGAGGTTTTGGAACAAGAACAGAGGCTAATAGAGCTATGCAGATATATAAAGATGGACTAAACGCTAATACAACAACAACAACAACGACAACGACAACAACAGGTACAGGAGCAACAGGAGGTACAGGAGCAACAGTAACATTACCTAGTGATAGAAGATTAAAGAAAAATATAATTAAAATTGGTGAGTCTGAGTCTGGATTAAATATATATGAATTTGAATATATAAATAAAAAAGGCACATACCAAGGTGTAATGTCTGACGAGATACCTAAAGAAGCTGTTTTAGTTGGTGATAATGGATACGACACAGTTGACTACTCTAAATTAGACGTTGATTTTAAAAGAATAAAATAATATGGCTGAAGAAGTATTTGAAGAAAATATACAAACTCAAGAAGTTGTTGAAGATGTTTCTGTCAAACCAGAAGATCAAGACAATGTTGAAGTAGAGATAGAAAAAGATACTGTTGAAAAAGAACCTGTAAAGTATAAATATGTTAACGACCAAGGAGTTGCGGGTTATTTTACTATGGACGGACCTAATGGAGTGAAAGCAGCTGCAGAGAAAGCTGGTCAAACTCCAGATGAATATTTAAGTGAGCATAAAGATATTATTAAAATATTACCTATAGAAGATGTTGATGTTAAAATATCTTTTGAAGACTTTAAATTAAAAGAAGAAGAAAAAATAGTACCTGAGCTAAATTCTTTATACCCTAATTTTGTTTTTGATCAAGTTGAACCAGGTAGTGATAGTTTTACTGTTATAAACAAGAAAACTGGTGTAAATGAAACTATAAATCTAGGAACTATATATAATACTAAAAACAGAAGAAGTAGTGGAGCTGTAAACATACCTGTAGGTCAAGAAGGTTTAATAGAAAAAGATGCACTAAGTGAAAGTAAAAAAGCATATAATAGATTTATTAATTTTATAAATGACAATCCTGAATCTAGCAAAGAGGCTAACTTAATATATAAAGCAACAGGTAAAATTGGAGAAGATGGTCTTGGGTCAATTAAAATTGGCACATATTATGATCAACCAAAAATAAGGCCAGTTGGCCAAAAACCACAAGGCGATTTTGAAGGTGCAGCTGATGCTGTAAAACCTAGTGAAGAACAAGCTATTAGTTTAATAACAGAATTAAATATATTACAAAGAGAAGCTTTTAGAAACCCATGGAAATACGGTATTGGTAATGAAAACACTCCAGGTAAGGAAAAGTTTACTTTAACGGAAGAAAATCACGAATTAATCAAAGAAAAATTAATTGATGAATTAAGAACTAATACAGAAATAGGTATATATGAAAGTTCTTTTAATAGCTTGTATAATAACTTAATGGGAGAAAATAAAGTTTTTATAGAGCAAGAATATGATGAAAATAGATCTATAAATCTTTCAAGCTTGGAAGTTGATGAAGAATTTAAAAGTAAAACAATAAGTAATTTTAATTCTACATTAACACAACAAGAATTAAAAAACCAAGAACTAAGTATTAAGCAAGGTGAAATATCAAGTAGAATAAATATATTAGAGGAAAAAATTAAGCAAGTTGATAAGAAAGAGTTAACAATTGAATACGATGAAGAAGCTAAAAATAATGAAATAAAAGCTTTAGATTTACAGTTATTTAATGAGCAAGGTAAGTATCAAGTATTACAGCTTCAAAGAGAGCAGAATGCAACAACAATAACTAATATACCTGGTAGATTTGGAGAAGACTTTGGTTCAATAAAAGTTAAAACTACAGCTGGAGAATTAACTAAAAACTTTTTTAATAGTAGAGGTTTTTCTGAAGCAAGTATAAAAAAACTAAGCGGTATAGCAGATAACGCACAAGCTGGAATTGAATATTCAATAGAAGCAGAAAAAGAAACAAATCCTTTACTTACTCAAAGAGAAGCTATTGGTAATATATTTAATAGAGAAATTATAAATTTACAGACGCTACGCAAGGAAGGTAATGACTCTAAAATAAAATTAAAATTTGATCAATCAGCTAAAAACATGGAGGTATTTCCAGGGTTTGATACTTATAAGATTTTAAAAGATGCTGGTATTAAGTTTGATAAAAATGGAGAAGCAGAAGTATCTTTACTTAAATTAAGACAATTAGGTATAGATGAAAGAAATTTTGAAGGTTTTATTGATTCTTCTTTAGGTATGGCTAGTGATAAAGATATTGAAGCTATTAAAATATACAATGAAGAATACAATGAAGTAGAAACTTTAGCTAATGCTTATTGGAGTATGTATGCTGGAAATGTAGATATATCTGCTATAGAAAAAGATGGTTTTCTAAAGACTCTTGCAACTTCTACGTTTGTAAGTACTTTAGGAAAGTTTGGCTACAATGATAAAGAAGCTAAAGATATTGTATATTCAAAAGGAATGTCACCTCAAGACAGAATAGCCGCTATAAACTCAGCTATAGTAACAAGTGCGTATGAAGTAAAGTCATTATCAGGTGTTAAAATAGAACTAACGCCAGAGCAAAAGGAAGCTGTTAAAGTATCTATAAGTAACCAGATAGCTCAAGGTATTGGTAGCTTTATTCCAGAAATGCCTTTACTAATGGGTGGAGGTCAAGCTTTAAATGCTTTAGGTTGGAAAAAATATTACAATGGTTTAAAAGGTGTTAAAAAGTTTGTGATGGGAGCTATTGTTGAGGATCTTCAAATGCAAATAGCTTTAGATGCTGAATATGGAACTGGTGCTGTTTTCTTTAGTGTTGGAGCTTTAGGTAGAACAACAATAAAATGGGGTAAAAACTATAGAGTTCTTAAACCTGTTTTTCAGAAAATAATAGCTTCTGGGCCAATAGGTGCTGTTTCTTCAGAAGTTGCTGGAGTTGTAGATGCTGTTACTGCAAGTATAAGAGGAGAGAGGAACTTTGAAGCTTCAATAGAAGAACTTTATGGAGATTTAGAGCCTTTTGAAGAAAGAATTATGGTTCAAACTGGTATATTTTCAGGGTTTGGAGCTATGGGTCTTAAAGGAAACGATGTCATCTCTACAAGAAAAAAAATAGAGTTAAGAAATAAGCTAAATAAAAGAATAGACGATGTTAGAAGAGGACCAACTAGGTTAATTAATGAAAAAGAAGTTCTTGGACCACTAAGAGATATTAAAGATCTTAATGCTAAAGAAAAAGAAAAAGTAGAAAACTTAATGTCAGGGGTAAGTGAGTTACAAAATTTAATTAATTATGAAATAGCATATAAAGAATTAACTCCTCCATCAAGAGACGGTTTTGAAAGTGACGACGTTGAAGTAACAAAAAAATACAAAAAAGAAGTTGAATCTTTTAAAAGTAATCTTACGAAAAGATATATAGAACCTTGGATTAAAGGTATACAAAAGTTTAGTCCAGATTTTGAAGGTGTTAATGTTGTGGTTGGTAGAGGTGAAAGATTTAGAAAAAATAATTTTAGAAATAAAAAATCTACCGCTGAGTTTGATCCTATTACAAACACTATAACTATAGATATGGATTTGTATACTCCAGGTAAAGCTATACATGAGTTAACTCATTTACTTCAAAAAGAGTACTATAAGAAAAATCCAGCAGCGCTTGAAAATTTAGCAAAAGAAGGTATGTCTCAATTTTATGATTACCAGTTTGGCGAGTTTAGTGGTAAAGAGTTAGAGCAAAGAATTATAGATAAATATAAAATAAATAAAAACACTTTAGAAGGTAAAAAATTATTAGCAGAAGAATATTTATCTTTCATGGGTGAATACTTAAGTAGTCCAGAAGCTTATTACACAAACCCTGCTTTAGCTTCTAGTCTTTTAAATGAAATAAAGTTAGAAATTAAAGATATATTAATTCAAACTGGAGTAAAAAGTCCATTACCTAAGACAGCTAAAGATGTGGTTGAAAATATAGGTATATTAGCTAGAAAAGGAAATAAAGGTGATAAAGGATCTGAAAATCTTGTAGCAGAGCTATTGGGTTTTACTGATAAAAGAGATATTCCAGATGTTGATATAGACAACTTAAGCAATGCAGAAGCTAACAAAAAAGCTGATTTAGCTAACATTGAAAAAGAAATTAGATCTTCTTTAGATTTAGAAGGTACAGTAGTTAAGAAAACTACAAAAGAAATAGTTGAAGACAATAGGAAATTAAGAGCTGAAATACTTAAAAATACAGACGGTAAACCAAATAGAAAACAAAGAGATCAAATAGTTGATAATAACAAAAATTTAATATATAGTATATTAAATAAATACGAAACAATTACTGGGTTTAAATTGTCAAAAAACATAAAAGAAGAAGCTGCCTTTGAATTACAATTAAAACTTTACGAATACGCTGAGAGATATGACGCTAACAAAAACGATGTTGGTGCTTATTTAAATATGGGATTCACAAAACAGGTTGTAAATACATTAAAAAAAGTAGGATCATTTGACAGAGAAGTTAGTGAGTCAGACTTAGGAGACGGAGAATCAGGTGGTTTAGAAAATCTTGTTAATCAAACTTTTAGTACTAGCGGAGGTGTTAGTTCTATACCTGAAAGATTTATTGATCCAGCCACAGGAAAACTTGAAGCTACTACAGTATTGCAAGAGCCAGAGGCAGCTGTTAGGCTTTTAGATAATAGAATACAAAATTCAAATTTAATTATAGATACTTATAAACAAACTCCTGATCTGTCTAATGTAAGTAAAGACTTTGGTGTTAAAGATGGTAAAGTTAATAATGAAGATGGAACTTTCAAAGGTAAGACATCAACTAGATTATCAGCTCCAGAAGTATCTTCTTCTCAAAAATATATACTAGAAAATGCTGAGATGCTTTATGAGTTATTGCCTGATGGTAAAACTACTAAAACAGCTAAAGAGTCTTTAAAAGAAACCTCTACTGGCGTTCAGCCAGTATTGCTAGATGCTTTTTATAAAATAGGAGATAGAGTTAGTACTGCTGCTGGATTAAAAGGTCAAGGAAAACTACCATTTAATAGAAGTGAATTTTTAGATTATTTTGGAATAAAAGAAGATGGTGCAGTTTTTGAAACAATAAAAGAAAATGGTAAGATTGATCAAAGAATAAAAGCTTTAATACATCAAAGTGGAAAAGCTATAACTAATGCTGAAATAAGAAAAATAAAAGACTTAACAGCTAATCAAATAGAAGATTTAAAATCTGGTAAATCTGAAGCTTTGGCATCTGTAGATTTAGGTGGCGAGAAAGCTTTTAATAAGTTAGTTGAAAAATTAAACAATGGCGAAACAATAACTGTCGAAGACAAGAAGTTAATGATTGCAGAGTATAAGCCTAACGATTTCATGACTCAGTTAATTTACAATTCTACTGAAGATCAATTAAAAGTTATAGACAAGGCAATATGGCAAACTAGAAATGATGCACGACAACTTGTAGTTAATCAGCGTAGAGCTAAAGAGGAAGGTATGACTCCAGAGCAAATAGTTGAAATGGAAAAAGACTATATCTCTAGGTGGAGTAAAAAACTTCCAATTATAGGAAAAGAATTTGGTATAAAAGATTTAAAAATTCCGGTTATGAGTAACATAACTAGTTTTAATAATGGCCCAAGAACTATTAAAAGTTTTAGTAAAATTCTTAAAAAGTTTCCTGAATTATTAGAAAATGATGCTTTTTCAAAATATGTAAGAAACACTTTTGGAGAGGGATCATTAAAAACTTTTGGACTTAAAGAATATAAAAAGAAAAATGGTGAAACATTATCTACTTTTGGCAAAGAAGAGTTTAAAGAAGTTTTTAAAGATGCTAAGGGTGAGGGTGAAACTTTGGATTTTATGAAAGAAGTTTACCAACCATCATATGGTGCGGGTAAATACGGTTTAATTGGTAAGTGGGAAAAAGAAATAGATATTGCTAAAAAGAAATTTCCAAACTGGGAAACAACTGGTAAAAATGAATACGAAGCATATTTAGTTGGTAAAGGAAGAGACTTTTTAAGTAATCCCAATATGAAAGTTGATGGCAAGTTTCCACCAGATGCTTACGAAAGAACAATGGCTGCTAATAGAAAAGCTATAGAATATACATATGAAAAATTAGCTGAGGTTTATAGAGAAGCACCTACTAAAGAAACTTTAGAAGATATAATATCTTTTCTTCAAATACAAACTAATCAAGGAACTGGTATATTAAAAGGTCTTGCTCCAGTAGAATTTTTATCAACAGTAGGTGAAGCAGTAGTGCCAGGCGGTAAAAAGTTTTACAATGAACATAATAAAGATCTTTTCATATACAACAATGAATTTATTAGTTTATTATCTAAATCTGGAAAATTAC
>TARA_R110001606_G_scaffold58881_9_pt1 | contig 18127 bp, 17 predicted proteins | sample TARA_R110001606 | Tara Oceans TARA_R110001606 (sample SAMEA4398315) | marine metagenome | biome: Polar Biome; feature: [SRF] surface water layer (ENVO:00010504); material: water (ENVO:00002006), including particulate matter (ENVO:01000060) such as... | depth 5 m | reverse complement strand
TCGATTTGAAAGTGCTGATTGAACAAGTGCGAGAGCAGGTGCAGAACATAGAGTGATGCCTAAAACTGTCCATAAACATCCACAAATATCTGGTTTTTTGATATAAAAAATATAGGTTATCCATGGATGTCTATGAAGATCTGGTGTAATTCAGCGGAAGTTGGGGAGTATAAAGGGTGGTAGTTCGACTTACTTGAATTCTCCTTTGGCGTGCTTAGGGGTGAGGCGATGGGAAGCAATACAGCCAAGCGGCGTGAGCTGACTCTCGGCAAGTCCAGTCAGTTTCCCTTAACTGAAGCCCGTGAGCAGGCAGTGCAGGCTCAGAAGAGCATCCGTAGCGGCATCGACCCGATTGAAGGGCGCAAATACATAGAATCGGTGGGATTGCAGATACCTGGAGCGCTTGAATGCATTTGGACCCCACCTCTTTACGCCTGTTTGTGCGTGTTTTGGAAACGGGCACCATAGCCGCCGTTGCCGAGCAGGAACACATCGCGGCCTCAGCGATTAGCAAGCGCATCAGCGAACTCGAAACCTGCCTGAATGCTCAGTTGCTGGTACGCACCAATCGTGGCGTTGGAGGCACCCAAGCTGGCAAGGCGCTAGCCCAGCTATCAAGGGGTGTGCTGCATCAACTTGAAGAAGTGCATGCGCGCATGAACGAATACTCTCAGGGCATGCGGGGCGAAGTGCGTATCGTGGCCAATATTTCAGCCATCATCCAGTTTCTGCCCGCGCAGATGAAGGCATTTCTGGATCAACATCCTTTTATCCAGATTCAATTGGAAGAACGCATTAGCTCGGAAATTATTGAAACCGTAGCACAGAACCAGGCAGACATCGGCATTTTTACCGAAGTACTTGGCAACACGGAAAACCTGACCATTCACCCCTACCAGTCCGATCGACTGGCTCTGATTACTGCCAACCAACATCCGCTTAGCCAGGCCCAGAGCGTGAACTTTATAGATACCCTGCAGTACAACTACGTTGGCCTTCACACCGGCAGCGCCATTAACAACAAGTTGTTGCAGGCGGCCGCCGCTGCAGAAAAAACCTTCCGCATGCGCATTCAGGTAACCAGCTACGAAGCGCTGCTGCGCATGGTCGAACAGGATCTGGGCATCGGCATTATGCCGCAAGACATTGCGCGACCGTACGTAAACACCCACCGCATCAAGGTCATACCCCTCACCGACAACTGGGCAAGCCGCAACCTGAAACTTTGTACCAGCAATCAACACCCGCTGTCGCAGGCAACGTTACGCCTGCTTGAACATCTGACACCAAGCAACTGACTCCAGTCATCGCAATTGGAGATGGCAGCCTCACATTTAACCATTTTGGCATTTTTTCATTCCGGCTCATTATTTTCGAAAATAATGTGATAGCCATGCCATTTTAAGGTGAGTTGAAAATGACCAAGGAATCTTCCTGCCCTGGGAATCCGGAAAAAAAGCCGTTGCCCCTGGAAGGCGTTCGCGTCCTCGAATTGGGATCACTGATTGCCGGTCCCTACGCAGCCAGCATCCTTGCCCAGTTCGGTGCCGACGTAATTAAGGTTGAACCACCGGGCACCGGCGACCCACTGCGGCGCTGGCGCAAAATGCACAATGATACCTCGCTATGGTGGTATTCACAGAGCCGCAACAAAAAATCCCTGACACTGAATCTGAAAGATCCTGACGCTCAAGCCATCATTCATAAGCTGGTGGAAGAGAGCGACATCGTTATCGAAAACTTTCGCCCCGGGACTTTGGAAAAGTGGAATCTGGGCTGGGAGCAACTGTCAGCTATTAATCCCGCCCTGATCATGATCCGGGTATCTGGCTATGGCCAGGATGGGCCGTATGCCTCACGCCCGGGCTTTGCTGCTATTGCCGAATCAATTGGCGGTTTGCGTTATCTTGCAGGTTACCCGGATCGGCCACCGGTACGAGCCGGCATTAGCATTGGCGATACCTTGGCCTCCCTGTACGGTGTGATCGGCGCGATGATGGCGATGCATCACCTAAAGGTAAATGGTGGCAAGGGCCAATACGTTGACGTTGCGCTTTACGAGGCCGTGTTCGGCGTTATGGAAAGTATGATCCCGGAATACGGTATGTTCGGATTTGTGCGCGAGCGCACTGGCGCCAGCATGCCTGGCATTGCACCATCCAGTACCTACCTCAGCGGCGACGACCGTTATATTGTCATCGCCGCCAACAGCGACAGTATTTTCAAACGATTGATGAGCGCGATTGACCGCCAGGATCTGGCGGATGACCCCGAGCTTGCGCACAACGATGGCCGCGCTAAACGCAGCGATGAACTGGACGAGGCCATTGAAGCCTGGACCTCACGCCGCACTCTGGCTGACGCCTTGGGCGTGCTGGAACAAGCTTCGGTTCCCGCCAGTGGGATCAATACCGCGGCCGAGATTTTTGAAGACCCCCATTTCCGCGCCCGTGAAATGATTACCGAACAACCACTACCCGGTGGCGGTGAGATTTCATTGCCGGGAATTGTGCCAAAGCTAAGCGCCACTCCGGGCACTACTCGCTGGCTGGGCCCTGGCCTTGGCGAACATAACGGCGAAATTCTGGCGAGCTTGGGCTACTCCGCGGCGGACATTCAGGCGTTAAAAGACAAGGAAGTGATCTGATGTTTACCGAACTTCCAAAAAGCATACTGATTAACGAAGTGGTCACCCGCGACGGCTTTCAAAGCGAACCGGATTTTGTCCCAACGGCCACCAAAATTGAGCTGATCAATGCCCTGGCTGGCCTTGGCCTGAATAAAATCGAGGTGACTTCTTTTGTTTCGCCGCGCGCCGTACCCAACCTGAGCGACGCCGCCGACGTGATTCGCGCCATCACACGCGACACGCCGACACGCTATGTGGCGTTGGTGCCCAACGAAAAAGGCTGTACCCGCGCACTGGAACTCGGCGTAGATGAAATCAACCTGGTAATGTCGGTCAGCGAAAGCCATAACCTGGCGAATATGCGCATGACCTGCGATCAGTCGCTGCAGCAATTTGAGCAAATTGCCGGGATGACGGCGGGAACGCCTATGCGCCTGAATGGCTCTTTGGCCACCAGCTTTGGTTGCCCATTTGAGGGCCCGCAAACACAGGAGCGGGTACTGCGCTTTGTTGACGCTTACCTGGAATGTGGTCTTCACAGCCTGACTCTGGCTGATACCACCGGCATGGCGGTACCCAACCAGGTACAGTCACTGTGCCAGGCCGTGCGCGAACGCTGGCCAGAGCTGGAGCTGACACTGCACTTCCATAATACCCGCGGCCTCGGACTGGCAAATGTGCTGGCGGCCTTGGCCGCAGGGGTTCATCAGTTTGATGCATCTCTGGGCGGTCTGGGCGGCTGCCCCTTTGCCCCCGGTGCTACTGGCAATATTTGCACCGAAGATCTGGTTCATATGCTGAATGAAATGGGCCTGGAGACAGGCGTAGACCTCGACGGCTTGTTGCTGCAATCGCAGCGCCTGGCCGGGATTGTTAATCACGACCTGCCCGGACAGGTTCGCAAAGCCGGACAGCGCAGCCAGACTCGGCCGCTCCCGCAATCAGTAAAGCAGTTGATGCAAAACGGCCGCAGCTGATCAGGCCATCCCCAAAGAAAACTAAAAACAAGGAATGATCATGAAATTAAAACACCTTCTCTATTCCGGCATGCTGATGTCTACCCTTGGCGCCATGCCCGCGCTCGCTCAAACCACCTTAAAGGTGACGTTGCAGCTGCCGCTCAAGCACCACTTGGGGCAGAACCTGGTCGATTTCAAAAATGAAGTCGAAAGCACCAGCAACGGCGACATCAAAATTCAGATATTCCCGTCTGCACAACTGTATAAAGATAAAGAAGTCCACAACGCCGTAAGCTCTGGCGCCATAGAAATGGGCGTAATGAGCCTTACCCAGTTGGCTGGCACCATTCCAGCGGTTGACGTGTTTTACGTACCGTTTATGTTTCCGAACAACGACAAAGTTGTAAAAGCCACCGAGCCCGGCAGCCCCGTGCGCACGCTGCTTGACGACGAAATCATCAAAACGGGTGCCCGCCCTTTGTGGTGGCAGGCGTACGGTGGTGTCGCCCTGCTGTCCAAGAAAAAACCCATTCAGCAGCCGGAAGACATGGAAGGCATGAAAGTGCGCGTGTTCGGTAAAACCCTTGGTGAGTTCGCCAAATCTGTGGGTGCTTCTCCGACCGTAATGGCAGGGTCTGAACAGTTTCTGGCGTACCAACGCGGAACCGTTGATGCCGGCATGACCGGCGTGACCGCAGTTGGCCCTCGCAAGCTTTATCAGGTAATGAACCACCTGACTCTGACAAACCACGCCAACATCGAGTTCATGACCATCATCAACGAAGAAGTCTGGCAGGATCTTACCGATGGCGAACGGACCATTTTGCACAACGCAGCGGTAAAGGTGGAAAAGCAGTTGCGCGACAAGATTCAGACGCTTGAAGCCGATGCCATCGCAAGCGCCAAGAACGAAATGAACGTGATTGAACTCAGCCCAGCGGATATCGCCAAATGGCAGGAGGCAACCCGCCCTGTGCTTGATGGCTTTATCGAAAACGCAGGCCCCCTCGGACAGCAAGTGATTGACGCCGCACGCGCGCTCTGATTCTAGCCATACCCTCCCGTAAACGGACGCCTGTTTAGCAGGCGTCCGTTACTGTTCAATATTTTGTTGTCGGGATTATTCATGTCAGATGTCAACGCTTCATTAAAAAATCCGCAGGCCTGGCGCGCCAGCCATCCTTCATTCTGGGTGCGCACAAACCACGCCGTGGTTACCCTTTGCGGGCGACTTGCTGCCGCCTTGTTTGTGGTTATTGCAGCCATGATCACCTATGAGGTGATTGCCCGTTACCTATTCCTGTCCCCCACCATTTGGGCAGGAGACCTGGCATTGCTGTGTCAGATTTGGGCATCTTGCCTAGGCGTCAGTTGGCTGCTACAGCATCAGGCCCTGATTCGGATCGATATGCTCATCGGCCGCTTTGGCCCACGCTTACGTATTATCGCAGAGTTGTGGTCGCTGCTCGTTATTGCGTTGTTTTCAGCCTGGGTTACCTGGTACGGAGCGCAAATCGTGATTGACGCCATTGCCATAAATTCTGCATCCGCCTCCATGCTGGGCTTGCCGATGTGGATCACCCAAAGCGCTATTCCGCTTGGTTTTGGCCTGCTGTTTATTCAGTGCCTGACCGAGGCCGCGCTTGTGCTGACGGGTCACCTGCAGCCGGCCGAAGAGGTCCACGTCTGATGTCCGTTGCGCTGATTATATTTGCCCTGCTAATGCTGTTGCTATCAGGCATACCTGTGGGTTTTGTACTGGGTGGGCTTGGCCTTGCCATGCTATTGCTGGCTGACATGTCGCCCCTGATGGTACCTATGGCGCTGTATTCTTCGTTCGACAGCTTTATTTTGCTGTCTGTTCCGCTGTTTTTGCTGATGTCTAACATCCTATTGCAAGGCGGCGTTGGTAAAGATCTGTTCAATGCGGTGCAAACCTGGGTTGGCCATTGGCCCGGTGGTCTGGGCATCGCAACCATTGCCTCGTGCACGATTTTCTCGGCTATTTCAGGATCGTCTGTGGCAACCGCGGCGACCATTGGCAGCGTTGCCATCAAAGAGATGACGGATCGCGGTTACCATCGGCCTTTTGTATTGGGCCTGATTGCCGCCGGTGGCACGCTTGGTATTCTGATTCCGCCGTCGATTCCGATGATTGTCTATGGCGTTATTACCGAAGAATCCATAGTGGATATGTTTCTGGCTGGAGTTGGACCGGGCTTGATCATGGCTGGTAGCTTTATTGTATTCAGCTTTGTGTACGCAACGTTTGGTAAGGCCTGCAAGCCGGTGCCAAAGGCGTCCAGAAGCGAGCGCCGCGTTGCAAGCCTGCGCGCACTGCCCATCATTATGCTGGCGGTAATTATTATTGGCGGTATCTACGCCGGTGTGTTCACACCGACAGAATCCGCAGCCATCGGCGTGACACTATCACTGATCATCGTGTTGGCACTGAAAACGTTCAGCTGGGATAGTTTCAAAGTGGCCTGTATTGCCACCATGAAAACCACAATAACGATCTTCATAATCATGGCCGGCGCCAAAGTGTTTGGCAAAGCCATCACCCTGTATCAGATTCCGCAAGACATCTCGATGTTCGTCAGCATGCACATTGGCAGTGCCGGTCTATTCATACTGGCTGTGTGCTTGGTATTGCTGGTAATGGGCTTCTTCCTGGAGTCTATATCTATGCTGCTGATCATGATGCCGGTGCTTTATCCGTCGCTGGCGCCTCTGGGCATTGACCCCATATGGTTCGGCATCATTTTCGTGATCATGATCGAGTGCGCCCTGATTACACCGCCCGTAGGGCTTAACCTGTTCGTGATACAGGCCGTTGCCGGGGGCAAAGTGATGGACGTTGTGCGCGGCGTGTGGCCGTTTATCTTGCTGATGTTTGTCTGCCTGTTGATCGTTTATTTCTTTCCCATTGTTGCGCTGTATTTACCCTTCTATCTGTAACAAAAACAGCCGGGGCTTGCTCTGATATTACAATTTTGACGCCAGCTTATTTGACCAGGCGTTACTGCGCAGAACGTCGAATGATCCTGCATCAGGTGATCAGGCTGGCTCCAGCCTGTTCAGCGGCTCCGGCAATTCCAGTTTCACCCGCTGGCGGCTCAGTGGGCAGTCAAACTCGAGGCTGACGGCCAGCAGTTGCAAGGTGGCCTTGGTAGGTTTGCCGTACAGACGGTCGCCGACAATGGGGTGGCCTATGCTCTCCAAGTGCTTGCGAATCTGGTGTTTGCGACCAGTTTCTATGGCTACTTGCAGGAGGCTGGTCTGACTGGTTTCATCGGTGCTCAGGGTGGTGGCCCGGCTGATGGCGGCTTTGCCGTCAACCGGCGTGTCTATGAGCTGGTCCCGGGTATGGATGATGCCTGTTACCCTGGCAAGGTAATGCTTGGTCATGGTGCGCCCGGAAAAACATTGGGAGAGGGCGCCAGCGGCTTTTGAATCGTGGGCGATGAGCATTAGTCCGGCGGCATCGGCATCGAGCCGGTGGATAAGGAAGCAGGGGCGCTTTAGCTCAAGCTCGACACAGCGCAGCAGGCTGCAGTGGTCTCCCCATTGTGAGCCTTGAGCCAGTAAGCCGTGGGGTTTGAACCAGACGCTGTAGCGGCTCTTGTCTGCTATCAGGGTTGCCGCTTCGGGCTTTCGGTCCAGCACACTCTCGTCGTAGTAAAGCTGCAGCCGCGTGCCAACCTTGAGCTCCTTGGTGGCGCGCCGGAGCCGAACCTGCTTGCCTTTAAGCGTCCACCAGCATGCGCCCTTGTTCATGGCGTCTTTGATGCGCTGGCGCGAAAGCCCCGATGCCTGGCTCAGGGCTTCGCTAGCTGTTTCGGGCTGGTCGGTCGTAATGTCGAATTTTCTGCGCATTACTGGCCAGCGTCTCCGGGCTTGATGGCAAGTAGATCGGTTCTCAGATGAGTGAGCACTTTTTCTGCGGTATTGCCAATGACTCTGGCCCTGATGCCGGTTTTACCACTGGTGCCAATCACCACCATATCGGCTTTTACCTTGCTGGCAACGCTGGGGATAACCTTGTGTGCCGGGCCAACGGCCATGTGAATCTGGTTTCGGCTCAGGTTCCAGGTGTTGCACAGGTGCGTGATGGCGGGCTCCAGCGCTTCCCTGCGTTTTTGCTCATGCTCGATCACATTGATAATCTCAAGATCTGCCAGCACCTCGGAAATGTGCAAGGCGTGCACCAGATGAATTTCTGTTTTGAAGGCCTTGGCCAGTGCACTCGCCTGTTCAATGATCTTTGTGTTGAGCGCTTTTTTAACAGGCTTGGTGGAACTCAGGTCTACTGCTGCCAGAACAGGGTGAGCGTGATTCCACTTCTGCTCTGCAACCAGCATGACCGGTACCGGGCACTCCCTGATCAGGTGCCAGTCTGTAGGCGTATAAAGCAACGTTTCTGAGCGGCTCCCGGTTTTGATCACTGCTCTGAATCGGTTCGGGTGGCAGTGCTCGATAATCCACCGATGTATGTTCTTTTCCCAAACTGTATGCGCGGTGACTTGCCGGTCGCTGCAGTCAGCCAGTGCCAGCATTCGCTCAAGCCAGCGCTGGCGAAGCTCAATCAGGGTATCTTTGGCGCGTTGCTGCACCTTGGGGTCTGAGGGCAGGGCGCCGAGATGTTCATGGATGAAAGCTACGATTTCCAGGTGAGCGCCTGTCGCGCGTGCCAGTTCGATTCCCCGGGCCAGAGCTTTCTGGTGCTTGTAGGCCGGATCCATGACAATCAGAAGTTTATCCATGCTGCCTTTCCGTCGTTTTGCTGAACTTGAGTTTGGTGCTGCCGTGTTTAGCTACCGCTCCTCTCTACACCTCGCCCCCGATGTTACCAGTTGTGAAGGCATCCGGGATGCGGTGTTTGGTCAAAGGTCGTATAATTAATGGTTTTTCGGGCCCTCATCAATGGTGGGCCAATCCAGTTCAGGAGTTGTTGAGTCATGAGCCAGGCCGGTGAAACGGGTACGCTGTTTGTTGTTTCTGCTCCATCAGGTGCTGGCAAGACCAGTCTTGTAGCAGAAATGTTGCATGCAGATCAAAAGCTGGGAGTGTCTGTGTCTCATACTACTCGCCCTATGCGTGAGGGCGAGAAGGACGGCATCAACTACCATTTTGTCAGCCGGGATGAGTTTGAAGCCATGATTGGCCGTGGGGATTTCCTGGAACATGCTGACGTTTTCGGTAATTACTACGGCACGTCCCAGGTTTGGGTTCGGGAAATGCTGGATCGTGGGCGTGACGTTATTCTGGAGATCGATTGGCAGGGCGCCGCGCAGGTGCGACGCCTTGTTCCGGAATGCATTAGTGTTTTCATCGTGCCACCTTCGGCTGAAGTCCTGCGGGATCGCCTTGTGGGTAGGGGTACTGATGCGCCAGAGGTGGTAGAGCTGCGCCTCACTGAAGCGAGGGAAGAGTGTCGTCACGCTGCGGAGTTTGATTACCTGGTGGTGAATGATGACTTCCACGATGCGCTGGGCGACTTGCTGGCGATTGTACGCAGCCAGCGTCTGCAGATGGTTGTCCAGCAGGCACGGCACCGGCACCTGCTCTCGGCGCTTTCAGGGCAAGCCGACAGCACAGCCTGATACGGGCTTTTGCTGTATACAAATTGTGCCGTTGGCAGTAAACTACGCGGTCTGCTAAATCAGTCATTTTTATTTTGTCGGGGAAGTTATGGCACGAGTTACCGTTGAAGATTGTCTGGAACACGTTGATAACCGCTTCCAGCTGGTCATGCTGGCTACCAAACGTTCCCGTCAGCTTGCCACCAAAGGTGCCGAGCCGATGGTCGCAGAAGAAAACGACAAGCCTACGGTAATCGCATTGCGCGAAATTGCTGCAGGGTTGGTTAGCCGCGATCTGCTGAACGAAATCGAAGAAGATTAAGAAAGCATTGAAATCTGCCTCCGCAGTTTTATAGTGTATCTATAGATCGTTGCTGGAAGGATGGAGAAAAGACCCGAATGCATGCATTCGGGTCTTTTTGTTTGCGCTCCCGGTAACCGAAGGTAATTAATATCACGGAGGCGAAGTGTCGCTTGAGGCTACGGTAGAAGGACTGGCGGGCGACCTCAGTACCTATCTGGATACCAATCGCATCAATCAGGTGCGAAGGGCCTACTATTATGCGGAGCAGGCCCACGAAGGCCAGATGCGCAAAAGCGGTGATCGTTACATCACCCACCCCCTTGCCGTTGCACATATTCTTGCCGGACTGAAGCTCGACCATCAGAGCCTTATGGCGGCCATGCTTCATGATGTTATAGAAGATACAGGCATTCCCAAGGATGCTCTTGCCGAGCAATTTGGCGAGGACGTGGCAGAGCTTGTGGATGGCGTCAGCAAGTTGACCCAGATAGAGTTTCGCACCCGTGCCGAAGCTCAGGCAGAGAACTTCCAGAAAATGACCCTGGCCATGGCCAGGGATATCAGGGTTATTCTGGTCAAACTGGCTGACCGCCTGCACAACATGCGCACCCTTGGGCCCATGCCCTACGAAAAGCGCCAGCGCATTGCTACAGAAACTCTCGATATATACGCCCCTATCGCCAACCGTCTTGGCATGCATGCAATTTCCACCGAGCTGGAAGATCTTGGCTTCGCATCGCTGCACCCGATGCGCTCCCGCTATATCTCTAAAGCCGTCGACAAACTGCGCGGCAGTCACCGTGAGATTATTGAAGATATTCGTGGCCGACTGCAGGAAAAGCTTGAAGAGCGGGGCCTTCCGGGGCGGATACTCGGGCGTGAAAAACATTTGAACAGTATCTATAACAAGATGAAGCTCAAGCAGAAATCGTTCTATGAAATCATGGACGTGTACGCCTTCCGCATCATTAGCGATACCGAAGACGACTGCTACAGGATTCTGGGCGCTGTTCACAGTCTTTATAAGCCTATGCCCGGCAGATTCAAAGACTACATTGCGATGCCCAAGGCCAACGGCTATCAGTCACTGCACACAACCCTGTTTGGTATGCATGTGAATATTGAAATCCAGATCCGCACTGAGGAGATGGAGCATATCGCAAACGATGGTATTGCAGCGCACTGGATGTACAAGAATGAGCCGACCAGCGCGACCAGCGTGAACCAGACGAGGGTAGACCGCTGGGTCAAAGGCCTCATGGAAATGCGGGAGCGGGCAGACGACTCTCTCGAGTTTATTGAACACGTAAAAGTGGACCTCTTCCCGGACGAAATCTATGTGTTTACCCCAAAGGGTAAAATCATGGAGTTGCCAAGAGGCGCAACCCCGGTAGATTTCGCTTATGCAATCCACACGGATATCGGCAATGCCACGGTGGCCTGTCGGATAAACCGGAATTTGGGCTCTCTGAGCAAGCCCCTGCAGAGCGGTCAGACCGTGGAAATCATTACGGCACCCGGTGCCAGACCTACGCCTGCATGGCTCAGTTTTGTGGTAACCGGAAAGGCTCGCAGCAGCATTCGCCACACTCTCAATAGCCAGAAACTGGCGGAATCGCTGGATCTGGGGCGGACCTTGCTGAAAAAGTCTCTCAATGGGTTTGGTGCCCGTTTGTCGGATATTGACGATGCCCAGAAACAAGCCGTTGTGACTCATAATCAGGTGAACAGCTTTGATGATCTGATCAGTGATATTGGGTTAGGCAACCGGATGGCCTACCTGGTCGCACGCCAGCTGGTTACGGGTGCTGAAAGTGCAGAGTCCAGTGAGTCTGCGAAGAATATTCAAGGTGGAGATGATGCCCCTGTAACCATCCAGGGAACCGAGGGCATGCTGGTGCACTTTGCTACCTGCTGCAAACCGATCCCGGGGGACCCGGTTGTCGGGGTGATGGGTTCTGGCAATGGCATGGTCATCCATTCAGACACCTGCTCTCGCCTGCCGGAAGATAATGAGGGTCGGTCCCGCCTGACCAATCTTACCTGGGCCAAGGATATTACCGATGAGTTCTCCGTGGAGCTGCGCGTTGAACTGGAGCGCCAGCGCGGCGTGATTGCAGAAATTGCCAACGCAGTCGCTATGGCAGATGGCAATATTGAGCGTATTAATGTGGACGAGCAGGACGCCCGTTTCGGCGTGGTCAGCCTGATCGTCAAGGTCCACGGGCGCAAGCACCTTGCTCGCGTAATGCGCAGGGTTCGCAACGTCAAGGCCGTCACGTCGATAAACCGGGTGAAATATTAAACCCGGCGAAGGGGTGTGGTTGACAGTTCCTGTGCCGAAGGGCGACGATTAGTGTTTTAGACGAGAGGAAGTTCAACGGTATGACCAACAAATCCGTAATCCAGACTGAAAATGCACCTCAGGCAATTGGTACCTACTCTCAGGCCGTAAAGGCAGGTGACACGGTCTATATCTCTGGTCAGATTCCGCTGGTCCCCGAGACCATGGAAGTGGTCGGAGGGGATTTCGCAGCCAAAACCCGCCAAGTGTTCGAAAACCTGAAAGCGGTATGTGAAGCGGCTGGCGGCGAGCTGAAGGATATCGTCAAGGTGAACATATATGTGACCGATCTGGCGAACTTTGCCACGGTCAACGAAATTATGGCGACGTATTTTCCGGAGCCTTATCCGGCACGGGCGGCTGTTGAGGTCTCAGCCCTGCCAAAGGGTGTTCCGGTAGAAATGGAAGCCGTGATGGTGCTGAGCTGATAGTGTTGGGTTGAAAGAGCGCAGAACCTCAAGGTTCGGAATAAAGGCGGCCCAGGCCGCCTTTATTTGTTCCGGGTCTGGCTATTATCAATCATTTCCCTGTATCCGGTCCGAAAATCCGGATAGCGAAAGGTAAACCCGGTTTGCAGCAGCCGCTGATTGTTACAGCGCTTGCTGCCAGCACGGCCACCCTTTCTGGCGCCTGCTACGGGCTCAGCGCAAGGGACCTGTTGGCGAACCCACTCAACAACCTCATCAAGGCGAATCGGCTCGCAATCGCTGGCCACATAACAGGTATCCAGCGGCTTTGCGGAAAGCGCCAGCCCGTTGAGCCAAGCCACAGCGGCAGCTGCATCTTCCTCGTGAATGCGATTGCTGAACGGCGCCGGTTTCAGCGGGTTCATGCGGCCCTCAATAACCTCCTCCAGAAAACGCCTCCTTGAAGGCCCGTAAATTCCGCTGAAACGGATAATGGTGGCGGGGTGGCCGCTGTCCAATGCTGTCTGTTCACCTGCCAGGATCTGTTGGCCGGTAACGCGGGCGGGAGAGGCAACGCTGGTTTCATCGACCAGGCTGTCATCATCCTGAGCGTAGACACTGGTACTGCTGATAAAAAACAGCCGTTTCAGCGGCTGATCACCCAGCGCCTCAAGCAGATTGGACAAACCGTTAACATACGCATCGCGATACCCCTGCTCGTCATAACTCGAGGGGGTCAGGCAGTAGATAACCGTATCCAGGTTATCAGGCAGCTTGCCAGCCAGAGATTTCGAGCGAGTAAGGTCTGCGCCTATACCCTCAACGCCTTCAGGTACTTTTTCCGGATTACGGCGTAATCCGTAAACCTGTGCAGACTCTTTGAGTATAACGGCGATGGCGCCACCGAGCTTGCCACAACCCGCTACGAGAATTCCCGGCATACTATTGCGATCAGCGATTGCCATAGACAATATCAATCCTTATCCTCTCATCCATTAATCAGTGAAACTTCGACCCGTATCCTTTTGACCGGAGATCACCATGACTCTTACCGAGTTACGATACGTCGTTACACTTGCCCGCGAAAGGCATTTTGGCCGCGCCGCCGAGCGCTGTCACGTAAGCCAGCCAACACTCAGCGTTGCGGTCAAAAAACTGGAAGACGAGCTGGGCGTGCCTCTGTTTGAGCGCAGCAAAAGCAGCATTCGCGTAACGGAAACCGGCCAGCGCATTGTAGAGCAGGCCCAGCGCGTTCTGGATCAGGTAGGTGTGATCCGTGATATGGCTCAGGATGGCAAAAATCAGCTGAATTCGCCACTCAAGGTCGGTGCCATTTACACCATAGGCCCTTATCTGTTTCCGCATCTTTTGCCGGGACTTCGCCGTGCAGCGCCGGAAATGCCGCTGTACATCGAAGAAAACTACACTGCAAATCTGCGTCAGAAACTGCGCCAGTCTGAACTCGATGCCATTATCATCGCACTGCCGTTCGAAGAGGCGGAAGTGCTCACGCTGCCGTTATACGATGAGCCCTTTGTTGTGCTTCTGCCGGCTGGCCATCCGCTGGCAAAAAAAGAGCACATAACCGGCGCTGAGCTTGCTCGCGAGCAGTTGCTTCTGCTTGGCCCCGGACACTGCTTCCGGGATCAGGTACTCGAATCCTGCCCGCCACTGGTGGAAGCCGTTACCCGCCGAGCGGATGTTGGATCGCCTTCACTGGTTACCGAAGGCAGTTCCCTGGAGACCATACGCCACATGGTTGCCTCCGGTTTGGGCATTACCGTATTGCCGCTCTCTGCGGCCACCGCCATGCAGTATCACAAGGATGTACTTGTGACCCGGCCTTTTGCCCCGCCGGTACCTTCACGCACGGTGGCTCTGGCTTGGCGGGTAACCTTTCCACGGCCAAAAGCTATCGATGTCCTCTCGCTTGCAGCTGGCCAGTGCCGTGTAATCGAGAAAGCGAAAGCCGACACACCGGTTGTTGCCGAGACGGACTGATCTCTGCCATGGCCTCACTGGAAGATATCCCTGTCACTGAGCTTAAAGGCGTAGGGAGTGCTCTGGCTGAGAAACTCGCGCGGCTGGGTATCGCGTCCTTGCAGGATCTGCTGTTTCACCTTCCCCATCGTTATGAAGACCGTACACGCATCATCCCTATGGGCAGCCTGAGGATCGGCGATGTGGCCGTGGTTGAGGGGGAGGTGATGAAGGCGGACCTGGTGATGGGGCGCCGTCGTAGTTTGCAGGTTACGCTGAAAGACAACAGCGGATTTTTGGTGATGCGTTTTTTTCACTTCAACGCAGCTCAAAAAAACCAGCTGGCAGAAGGCACGCTGGTTCGATGCTTCGGCGAAGTGCGCCCTGGACGTGCGGGTTACGAGTTTTACCATCCGGAATATCAGATTAATCCGCCGCCTATGCCTGCAGTCGGGCGGGCAACCCTTACACCGGTTTACCCGCTGACTGAAGGCATTCAGCAGCCCCGGGTCAGAGGGCTGTGTCAGCAGGCCCTGGGGTACCTTCAGCGACACCCCATACGAGACTGGTTGCCAACGGAGCTGTTGGCGGGCTATCAGCTGCCAGGAATTACGGAAGCCATCCAGACCGTGCATTCTCCGCCGGCCAGCGCGCCTGTCCATCTGCTGATGGAGGGTCGGCATCCGGCACAGCAACGATTGGTTATGGAGGAGCTGCTCGCCCATCAGCTGAGCATGTTGCAGGTGCGGGAGCAGATTCAGGCGCGCAAAGCGCTGCCATTGCTGCCTTCCGGGAATCTGGCCGAACGCTTTCTTGAAGAGTTGCCATTTTCACTGACAGGCGCGCAGCGCCACGTTGTGAGTGATATCCGGCAGGACCTCAGCCAGCCACTGCCCATGCTCAGATTGGTTCAGGGTGACGTGGGTTCAGGTAAAACTGTGGTGGCAGCACTGGCGGCAATTCAGACCATAGGTGCGGGTGCCCAGGTGGCGTTTATGGCACCGACAGAAATACTCGCTGAGCAGCATTATCAGAACTTCTGTGGCTGGCTTGAGCCCCTCGGTATTCAGTTGGCCTGGCTCTCTGGCAAGGTGAAAGGAAAGGCCCGTAAAGAGGCGCTGGAAGCTGTCCATTCTGGTACCGCCAGCGTGGTAATAGGTACCCATGCGCTGTTTCAGGATGATGTCCTGTTTCACCGTTTGGCTCTGGTTATCGTGGATGAGCAACACCGGTTTGGCGTGCATCAACGCCTGGCGCTGCGGGAGAAAGGTGTTGGCGGAACACTGGCGCCGCACCAACTGATCATGACCGCTACGCCCATTCCGCGTACTTTGGCAATGAGCGCGTATGCAGACCTTGATACCTCGGTGATTGACGAGCTACCCCCGGGCCGCAAGCCTGTTGAAACGATTGTTATCCCTGATAGTCGGCGGGAAGATGTAATTGGGCGTGTGCGCAGCGCCTGCACTGATGGCCGTCAGGCCTATTGGGTCTGTACCCTGATTGAAGAATCAGAAGCGTTGCAGTGCAAGGCAGCTGAAGTATCAGCGCAAGAGTTGGCTGAGCGTTTGCCGGGTCTGAAGGTCGGGCTGGTTCATGGTCGGCTCAAGTCGGCAGAAAAAGTCGAGGTTATGAATCGCTTCAAGCAGGGTGAGCTGGATCTTCTGGTTGCTACAACCGTGATTGAAGTAGGTGTGGATGTGCCCAGCGCTTCCCTGATCATTATTGAAAACCCGGAGCGTCTGGGTCTCGCCCAGCTTCATCAGCTCCGTGGCAGGGTAGGACGAGGAGAGCAGGCCAGTTTCTGTGTGCTCATGTACCACCCGCCCCTGTCGGCAAACGGCAAGGCACGGTTGCAGGCCCTGCGTGACAGCCAGGATGGATTTGTTATTGCCGAGAAAGACCTGGAGATACGCGGGCCAGGAGAAGTGCTGGGCACTCGCCAGACTGGCATGATGCAGTTCCGGCTGGCTGACTTTGAGCGAGATAAAGGCTGGATTGAGCCGGTGCGTGAGATGGCGCCGGGGCTTATGCAGCATCCGCAGCTGGTGCAGGCTCTGATCAGACGCTGGCTGGGCGAAAAATTACGTTATGGAGATGTGTAAACCAGTCTGATACGTTTGACAGGCCGTAAATGTATACGCATGGGCTGGTTCCGGATCAACGTCCAGACTCAAACCATGCCCTATACTGAAAACTCTTCGGCAGATTTTTAAGGCCAAATGGCAAGCGGCAAGACTCGGGAGATGACAATGGAATTACCTGTCACGGTTCAGCAGGCTCTGGGCGACGCAGCCAAGGGCGTGTCGCTGAGAGATGCACACCAGGCAAGCAGGCACGAGCTGTTGCGGATGGTGTTGCTCAACGACGGGCAAGACAACCTCCAGGCTATTTGTTGTAAAGAAGACCTGATTGATCTGGAACGACTGAACAAGGAGTTGGGGCGGGATTTTCGCCTAATGAAATCCCGTGATCAGGTTCGCGTGAAAGAACGTGCCGGGCTAAAGGAACTCCCGGCATTGCCCTCGCTCACAGGTTGGCCCACTATCGTCGATCGCCGGGTGGATGATTTGCCCTCGGTCGCTTTGGAGTTAGGAGAGCAAAACCTGGCGATGGTTATGCCCGCTGAAGATTTTCGCACGCTGACAGAAAATGCAGATCGTCGGTCGTTTACAGTGGCGTCGGAAAACATAACGGTAAACCTGGATGATCCGGATAGCGACCGTGCCCAACTGGCGTTCGCCCTCAAGAAGTTCACCAGCCTGCGCATTCAGCAACGCCTGGAAGACACGCTGGAGCTTCCTCCGCTGCCGGAAACGGCGCAACGCATCATTCATTTGCGGGTGAACCCGAATGCTGTGATGGGGGATCTGGTGGATATTGTCGAGAGTGATCCCAGCCTGGCAGCTCAGGTTATCAGCTGGGCATCGTCTTCATTTTATGCAGCCGCCGGGCAGGTTCGTTCTGTACACGATGCCATATCAAGAGTGCTCGGGTTTGATATGGTCATGAACCTGGCCATGGGGTTGTCCCTTGGGCGTGCGCTCAGGCAGCCTCAGGATCATCCGGACGGGTACGTCGACTACTGGCAGCAAGCCATCTGGCAAGCCCAGTCGGCGGGTGTTCTGGCGAGTATGATGCCCCGTGGTGAGCGCCCCGTATTTGGGCTGGCTTATCTTGCAGGCCTGTTGCATAACTTAGGCTACCTTTTGCTGGCCCAGGTTTTTCCTCCCCATTTCAAGTTGGTATGCCGGTCTCTGGAGGTGAACACTGGTATCGATTCCTCGGTGTCAGAGCATTATCTTTTGGGCATTACCCGTGAACAGATTGCAGCCCAGCTTATGGAGAACTGGGGCATGCCGGATGAGGTCACTCTGGCTCTCAGGTATCAGAAAAACCGTAGTTATAGAGGCGCTAACTGTGTTTATGCCAGGGTTCTATGGTTAGGCAGGCAGTTGCTTACGGCCCGAGGTGTGGCTTTAGGCGCAAGCGAGCCCGTCGGACAGGAGGTTTATGACGAGCTGGGTCTGGATCGTGAACAGGTAGAAGAGCAGTTTGATGAACTGGTCGCCAGTAAAGACAACATTATGGCGATGGCCGGCATGATGAATCAGTAATAAAAAAAGCCGGCCTTGAAAAAAAGGCCGGCAAGGCTTCCGCTCATAGCAGAGTCGTCCGAACGTATCAGGAGAAACAACGCGGGGCGGAAATCGATGCAGTAAAAACTCACCGCCCTGCTTTTAATCTAGACAAGGTCTGAGAAAAGAAAAGGGGGGAGAGGCGGGAGGCTGAACCTGAGCCCTATGTCACTTTTCATATTTTGAGCAAGCTGCTGATATTGAATTGGTAAAATTCCTTTCTGCAATGCCGCAAGTTACAAAAAGTTACAAAAAGTTACAAAATTAGAGCGGGTCAGAAG
>TARA_R110001606_G_C15403445_1_pt1 | contig 18166 bp, 17 predicted proteins | sample TARA_R110001606 | Tara Oceans TARA_R110001606 (sample SAMEA4398315) | marine metagenome | biome: Polar Biome; feature: [SRF] surface water layer (ENVO:00010504); material: water (ENVO:00002006), including particulate matter (ENVO:01000060) such as... | depth 5 m | reverse complement strand
ACCCGCCGATACAGCCAGCTATCGTGAATAAACGCCGTGCCCAGGCCAGATACATTGTTCGCATAGGGAATGCGCAGCAGACGGCACACCAAGCCGGAATAGATGTTGGCCTTAACGGTGAAATTGAACACGAACGCCGGCCGCAGACGGCGCAACGCAAAAAACAGCCGCACCAGGCTCAGCGCCTCGCCCAGCAGACGCGTGCCCTTGCCGTCCAACTGCAACGGCACGAACTCCACCCCCAGCTCCTCCACCAGCTTGGTGGCATAGCGATCCGCCGGCGCCATGGTGACCACGCGATGGCCCTGGGCCACCAGCTCAGCCAGGGTGCCGCGACGGAAGTTGTAGAGATACCAGGCGGTGTTGGAGACGAGAACGATGGGTGCGGTCATGAAGCGAAGGGGTACATTTGGTAGGGGAGCCAAGCATGAGCGTGGGAAGCGAAGAGCAGCCATACGGCTTGAACAGCGGCGTAATAAGCTACGATGCCCGTCACGATGTATGCTCGCAGCAAAGTGTCTTGGGTTACCAAATGCAGCCGGGAGAAGACAAAAAGCTGTATAGGAATCAGATAAAGGGCAACTCGGTCAGTGGCGGTGGAGGAGAGCATTACCAGAGGAATACACACCAAAGCGAACATCGACATCCACCACCACAGACGCCGCGCCGCCTCGGTTAAATCAAGCCGACGATGCAGGATCATGAATAAAAGAGCCGGCACCGCGTTCATTAAGACACGAATCAAACCACCCTGCGATTCGTAGTTCGCCTCCACGTAGTTCGTCCAAAGTGCGTCCACTGAGTCGAATAGAAATAAGTAGCCGCCGACCAGCGAAATCACCCCTACCCAAAAAAGGTTCCACAAGCGCTTCTGACTGGAGGCCAACGCCGCCACAGGTAGCATCAACACCGCTGATTTGTGAAAGGCGGCGCCGATCAATACCAAAATAACGAAACGTCGCATTCTGCTATCCGAAAGCGCGGCCAATCCCAACAGCACGAAGCCGAGCGCCACGGCTTGTCGGGTATACCCCATACCCACCACGATGATGAGATAGGGCACAGCAACCAGAAATGCTAGCCAGGGCGATGGCTGGCGGCGGCCAAAGACCGCCACCCCACTCATTAATAGCGCACCGCAGATCAAATTGACGGAATAGATATGACCGCCCAAACCGGCGACCATCCAATTCACCAAGTAGTAGCCCGGATCACTATGAACTAAAACCTCCAGAAGCGTCATCAACGAGGCTCGTTCCAGGTAAGCGAGATAGGCGTACCAATCTCCCCCAACTTGTTGGCGAAACCCTATGAGAAAAGTCAACAAAAGGCTGACCGACCACCAAATGGCGGTGCGCGCCGATGGAGCTAGTCGCCGGCCTAAGAGCACACCTGCCAAGGGAATGAAATAGAGAATCCAGTAAGGAAGCATGAAGATAATACTAAGTCCGTTATAATGAATGGTATTGCCTATTCGAGGCGTGCCAGTTCCCAATGTTTTTGCCAAATCGACAATTGAAGTATTTTCTATAGCGAGTAAACGGCTAGATAGCGCTCCGCCGTAGCCTCCAAGGAAAAATGCGACACCACGCGTTTACGCGCAGCCACACCCAGGCGCTCACGCCGGGCCTCGGAGAGGTTCAAAGCCTCCGCCATGGCCTTAGCCAGCGTGCTCGCATCTTTCGGAGGCACGAGAAAACCAGCATCACCAACCACTTCCCGTACTCCGCCGCAGTCGGTAGCCACTACCGGCCGCTTACAGGCCATAGCCTCTGCCACCACCAGACCGAACCCTTCCCAGGCAGAGGAGAGCACGAAAGTATCGCAGGCAGCCATCAGCGCCGGCACGTCGTGCCGGACGCCTAGAAACTGCACTCGGTGGTTAACCGCAAGGGAGGCGGCCTTGGCTTCCAGTTCGCCACGCAAAGGACCATCGCCGGCAATAACAAGGTGCGGTGCGTGCCGCCCGTCGGGCACATGAGCAAAAGCCTGTAGTAGATTATGGTAATCTTTTTGTTCCCCGAGACGCCCCACGGCGAGAAGCAAACGGGTATTCTCATCCAAGGCCAACTCCGCCCGTACCCGTTCGCGCGCAGCCGGCTTGAAAACAAACTTCCTCGTGTCGATACCGTTATGAATAGCAACCATGCGTCCCCGCCTCAATGCACCCTGCTGCTCGAAAGCCTCCACGGCTTGCTCCGAGACATTCGTGGAAATATCGGTTAGGCGATCGGTCAGCCGGTAAGCCAGCATCCTTCCCCGTCCTCCTTCATTAGTGTTATGTGCGCTGGAAACTAACTTCGGCATGGGCGTGACTAAGCGTAACAAGCGAGCGAGAATATTCGCATGTACTAAGTGACTGTTTACAACATCGGGCCGAAACCACCGTACCAATCGCCGAAATCGATCCATTGCAGTTAGCACGCCGAGTGGGCTGCGACGCATATCCAAGTTTTCCAGTCGCACAAGGGAATCACTAGGCAGCATCTCCGCTTCGCCGTGAAAGCGAACCAACATCACCTCATGACCAGCATCGACATATCGATCCGCCAACGCGGTCACTAAACGTTCGGCTCCTCCGACGCCCAAGCTGGTGATAACTAGTAGTATTTTCATTCGCCAACCTTCGCCATCCGCGAACCAAGCAACGTTTCGATCCCGGACTTTATCTGTCCCAGCACCCGCTCCTCGGAGAACTGCTTGGCCTTTTGACAGCACGCTTCTTTATAGGAAGCGGAGTTGTCGATTACCGCCAACAGTTGCTGAAGGAATGTTTCAGACTCAACATCATGGGGCTCAAAAGTAAGACCCGTCCTAGGGGGGAGGTCTTCGATAAATTCCACACAAAATCCGGCACTGCGTGTACTAATCGCTGGTACACCTCGAGCATGCGCTTCAAGTAGAGTAGTAGCGAACCCTTCATGATGGCTTGTAATTCCAAAGCATCGGAGCTGATCAAAAACACCTGGCAGTTGCAGCCGATTCACCCAAGGCCTAATCTCGATCAACTCTCCCATGCCAAGCCGCTCGATTTCCTTGCGCACCGAGGCCTCTTCCTGACCCTTGCCGACAATCAGCGCTTTGATAGGTCGGCCGGCAACGTCGTTCAACCTCGCGATAAGCTGGATAAATAAAGGAATATTCTTCTCGACTGAGAAGCGCGCAATCAATCCGAGGTCATAAAGCTCGTCCTCAACCTTCTCAACCTCGAAGAACCAAGGTGAAATGAAATTACCAATCCACTCCACCGGTACGGGGAATGAATGCTGGTTCTCCTTGTTAACGCTGTAAATCCGATGGGCAAAAAGACTTGAAAATCGCAAGACATGGTATTCCAGCCAACCATGCCCCAGGCCAGCTTCGTTTTTCCGTTGCAGATACAAGTGGAGCAGGGAGACGACCTTCAAACCGTATAGCCGGAAGATCGGCGCCAGCCAGAGAGAAGAGAGGTCGTTAAGCACAATGACTTCAACACCTCGTTTTTTTAGCTTTTTAGCCAGTGCAGATGGCGAGGCGAGACGATCTTTTTTGCTGGAGACTGATGTCATCCGCATCGCTGGCGAAGAAAAGGTTGCGGGCTCGGAGGTTGCGATGACAGCCTCTATACCATTGTCATTTAGGAACCGGCACAAGTTATCGATATAAATCTGGCCGCCGCCCCAAATTTTTTCGCTAGACGAATAGATACAAACTGACAAAGCGTTACCTTTTTAACTTGTGATAATATCGCTTGAAGACATCACGGATACGGGAAATCCGTGATAATACCGGAGACGGCAGTGCCGACAGTACCCACCAGCAACGCTGCCTCCACCCAACAAGTGGACGTATGCAAAGCGCATGCAAGGCCTTCATTCTTGGCATATCGCCCCTAATGAAAGCTCCACGCATACCTTGAACAAGCCGCGAGTTGATGTACTCAATCACTGAGAGCCGAATCTTCGACTGCCGGGAGAGATCATCAAGTCTTGATGCCAGCATGGCCACCGAAGGACTGATATCCGAAAGACTACGTGGCAACGGCACCGACGAACCGGTGTTAATAAGCATATTCTCCATCGCGCCGCCGTTGCCTCGGTAATACACCGCCGTGGGCCGACTTGACTTTGCTAAAGGGTAGTCAAGAGCGACACGGGCCCAGTATTCTAAATCCTCACCGTACTTGAAGTCAGCAAACCCGCCCAGGGCCTCGAACACCTCTCGTTTCACAGCCACACTGGAGGCATTCATTACCCCGATCTCCCTGGCAGCCTCATTAAAGTAATTGATACGATGAAACGGGCCCGGAACCGCATCGCCTAGAAAAGCGACATCGCCACCTTCGATAACCTCCCGCGAAGCCCCCCCCACCATCCCCGCCTCGGGATAAGTGTTAATAAGTCGTCGAAGCTCCGTGAGATGATCTCGTCCCCACAAATCGTCAGCGTCAAGAAACGCCAACCATTGACCCAGTGCTAACGACATTCCCTTATTTCTCGCCGCAGCCACTCCTTGATTTGACTGCGCTATCAACTTAATTCTGCTGTCTTTTATCGAACGTACCTTCGCCGCGCCGTCGTCAGTCGAACCATCGTCGACCACAATGACCTCGAAATCTTCGTCCCGCTGCGCAAGGACACCCCGCAAGGTGCGTTCGACGAATCGCTCCTTGTTAAACAAGGGCACAATTACCGAGAAGTACGGGCTAGAATCATCTTTCATGGGTCTCATCCAACAGTATGATCTCGCAACCGGACTTCCTGGCCAGTTCGACCAGAGAGGCATGCCGCTGCGAACCCCGAGGAACAAAAATGATTCTCCGCTCCGCACATGATGCCAAGTTAAACATCACACTACTTAAAAACCCGACAAGAACAATCGACCGCCCCCCAGCGTCCTCTAAAATCGCCTCCTCGGCTATTTTCCCTTGCTTTTCAAGAAATGAAACCCCAAGATTCAAAGGCTGGATTTCGCGGGGATGTCGGACATACATGTCAACCCCCACATTCTTAACGTGTGACTCCAGAAGATTAATCTTTCGCGAATCAAGCACTTCATTGAAGGGACCACCAATAAAATAAGACCTTAAAATCTTCGATTTCTCTTTAGCTATCGAATCAGCGGTCCAACCCGGAATGGCATGCAGCCGCCCTTCATCCACTATATTCTCCAGGTTAGGGTGGATTGTATAGTGACGCTCTATTTTTTCTCTTGTTTCAGACAATGGCTTGGAGCGAAAAAGATATCGATATAAACCTGACCTCAACGATGCATTGTCATGGAAATAAACGCCAGCTTGATTGTAGTTTGCCGTTCCATCATCAAAGGTAACAAGTTCGCCCGCTGACTTACGAAGAGCCATCGCATTAAGAACAAAAGAATCGATACTGGAAACGAATGTTGCGTCATACCGCTTCCCAAACATGAACGGCCATGATGCCAAAGCAAAACGGACATGATTAAAAAAATCACGTGCCTGTCTAGGGACGTGAATAAATCTAGCAGCGCGAGCTCTCTTAGCCAGTCGCTCATAATAAAATCGATCCTCGGAGGAATCGCTTTGTGTGAAGTAGAGCAGATCGAAAGAAGTTACACCTTCAGCTTTAATCACCCTTTCCACCAACCAAGCCTGAAAAGGCGTCCTTACCAAAACCAGAGACGTTTTACCATCGACTGCTGCAACCTTCACTTCAATATCAGTCCGGTGTCGCAACTACATCACCTCCTTAACAAGGCTCGCTGCTTTCACATCATGGCTCAATGACCGGCCCCTAATCATACTCGTATACTTTGGCGCCAACCATACCCAGGCCGCACACTCTTCACTGCGTTTTCTTCGATAATCATCTCACTTGCTTTTATCCTTCACGAAGTACAGCGCGCGCCGGAACTGTACACCGCCTTCGTCGCTAGACTTTCTTCAGTAGTTCAACCTGAGCTAGCACCTGCCAAGCGGTCTTCGCATCACGGCACGAGACAGCGAGCTCCGCTGGTTCAAAGCGAGAAACGGTCATGAGGTCCGCAACCGTTGCGATCGGGCTGCATTGCTTTCTCCTACCAAGCATCATACTTAAGCAGCTATAAACCGGATTTCACCGACGAGATTCCCGTCAAGTATGATGCGGTTACGACTAAAACGATTTTTGATGTTTTGGTAATTCTCAATATTTATTCTTGTGCACTGACAAGGAAGCTTTTCGTCTAGCACGATCTGCCCGAATACCCATGTACCGTTATCCAAAGGCAGTATTTTATTATGGTATTTCTTAGTGAAGGCAACGATATTTTCGATCACAGAAAAATCAGAAACATAAGGCCCAACTATAACGCCATCAACGATCTCCACATTCTCGATAATTTTTTCTTCTTTGAAAGGCTGCCTGACAGAAACTGGAGCAGCCGTCTCTACTACCCAGTACCTGATGGTCCTATTATCGTTACTGAATTTCCAAAGTCCTGCGCAGATGACATTTCTGCCATGTTCTTCGAGACCATCAGTTAAAATCTGACATTGCTGTCTAGTGAATGAGCGAAAAGTCAAGTCCTTTACATAACCGTTCCCTAAGGACGCTAAATCAAAAGAAACTGCATCAAATAGGTCGGGGCCCTGAACATAGTCCCGATTTCCTTTAAACTTAAGTTCTGATAGCGCTTCTGAACCAGACATATTTAACACCTTTAACTTGGTCCTTACTCAAAATCCTCTAACCGCGCCGGGCAACCCGCCGGCATATCCCTCTTCGCGCGCTTCCCAATAAATTCCCTGATGGAGTCAGGTTCTGCACCATGGCCTGGGCGGACTGAACGCAAACTCTTCTCAGAAACGACATCACCTTTCGATAATGATGCATTGATAAACAAGGATCGCCTGCGAAGTTTGTCTTCTTCCGCAACGTCGTACGAAATCTCGCCCAAGGCTTCCTCCGCGTCGCGCACATACTTAACCATTTCGGCAAACTCAGGCGGGGTCATAGAAAACTTGGCATCTAATGTTTTTTGATTCTTATCGAGAACGACATGCTTTTCTATAAAGGTGCCGCCTAACATGACAGATGCCACCGGCACGATGAAGCCGATGGTGTGATCCGAAACACCAACAGAAACACCGAAGCGGCTCCTCATGTCCGAGATAGTTTTCAAATTGGCGATATTAAGTGGAGCGGGATAGCTAGATGTGCATTTCAAAAGCGTAACGTCTCTGTTACCTACTTTAAAGCACGCATCAATAGCCTTCTGAATATCCTGTATATCACCCAGACCGGTTGAGATAATCATGGGCTTGCCTTGAGAGGCAGCCCTTCTTATCAAGGGTAGATCGTTAATTTCCATTGATGCAATTTTATACCTAGGCACATCCATGGAACTTAAAAAATCAACCGCTTCGAGGTCGAATGGGGAAGAAAAGAATTCTATTTTCTTTTTTTGGCAAGCTTCTTTTATCTGCCAGTGCCAATCGTAAGGCAAAGCGCCTTCGCTATAGATATCCCAAAGCGTTTTGCCTTTCCAGAGCCCTTTCTTTCTAGGCCCGAAGTAATCATTGTCTATATTCATACACAATGATTCTGGCCGGAACGTTTGCACTTTAATGGCATCTGCCCCCGCCGATGCAAACGCATCGACGGTCTCCAGAGCCAGCGCTAAATCATTGCCATGGTTAGCAGAGAGCTCTGCTACGATAAGCGCGTTTGCCTTCTTCATCTTGCGGCTAATCTTCATAAAACTGAATAATAGCTTCAACAGTATTCATCTTATCTATATCTTCATCCGGAATTTTTTTGCCCCCGACATCTTCAAGCTCTAGGAACAAATTAAAAAAATCCAAACTATCAATCCCATGGTCCGCAAGATCATCTCTTGGGCCAATCGCGCTCACATCTGCATCGATTCCCGCAGCGATAATTGCGTCTTTAACTTGCTGTTCAGTAATCATTTCGGTCCTATCTCCAACTAATTGACATTCTTGGTAAGCAGTGCGGTCGCCCAGGAAAAACCTACGCCAAATCCACTGATGATGACTTTCTTAAAGTCTGAGCCCAGAACGTGATTTTCTAGCAACAACGGAATACTGGAGGAAACTGTGTTTCCAGTATTCTCAATATCCCGGAGAAATTTATCGCGATTTTCTTTGAATCTTCGAGAGACTGCGTCTACAACGGCATAACTACCTTGGTGGATACAGAATGCATCTATCTCGTTTTCGGCTATTACGGCTTTTTCCAAAAGAGCCTTAATGCTCGGTGCGACATTTTTTGCTGCAAAATCAAATACTTGCCGCCCATTCATAGTCAAATAAGAGCCGCTTTTCTTTAGCGCTTCTTCCCCCTTTCCATCTGTACCAAAGAGCGCGGGCCCAATCTCCCAATCAGCCGAATCAGTCAACCAGGTGGCCGTCGCCGCGTCACCAAAGAGTAACGATGTGTTTTTATCGCTCGGGTCTACAATCTTTGAGTAAGGGTCTGCAGTTACCAGTATTCCGTTCTTCAAGCCTGCCGACTCCATGAATCCCTTCAGAATATGTAATGCATAGACGTACCCTGAACATCCAAGAGACACATCGAACGCTGCAACGCTTCTGGGTAATCCCAGTTTCTCTTGAACGATAGCTGCGGTATGAGGAAGCCCTTCCCCATCGCCGTTTTGTGTAACAATCACCAATGCATCAATATGATTTTTATCCAGCCCCCTCGACCTTCTAAATAGTTCCTCGACCGCTTTAACAGCAAGATCAGAAGTCTCTTCAAGTTGCCCTTTCTGAGGGAGCTTTAAGGCACCAATTTTGTTGATAATAAAGTCCGAAGTTTCTCCAAAACCCCCTATTCTCTCAAGATTATCCAAAGAATCGAGGGGAATGAAGGATGCAATATTACCGATTCCTATCATTTTGCTAATCCCATTGAATAAAAGAACGAATATCAAGACTCTATTTTACTCTCCTGGCAGGGTTTCCCATCCAGATGGTTTTTGGTTCAATATTCTTTAGTGCGACACTGCCTGCACTTAAAACTCCAAACTCACCGACAGAAATGTTATCGCGCACCACTGAATTTGGAGCGATATGGGCACCTTTCGCCACTTTGGAGTATCCGCAAAGGGTGCAATTTGGCCCAATATCGGCAAAATCAGATACTTCCGCATCGTGTCCTAGATTTGCTCCGGCTCTCACAATTGAGTTGTTTCCTATTGTGCTCCCAGGTTGGCATGTCACATAAGAACATATCACTGCACCTTTACCTATTGACACATTAGAACTAACCAAAGCCGTTGGATGAATCAGGGTCGCAAGTCTGCTCTCCGGTACGCCTAAGTTTGACAAAAGTTCACTCCGCTCTTCCATTTTTCCGACTGTAAGCAATGCGAAGACAATACTTATATCCGGCTCCAATTCTAGCCATGCTTTAGGGCGGCCTATGACCTTGTACCTATCAATATAACTACCTATCGGCTCGTGATCGTTTAGAAAACCTACAACCCGAATTGCATGGCCAGCCTTTGCCATATCTTCGACTATCTGAGCAACCACGAGGCCATTCCCTCTACCACCAACAATTGCGATCTTCTTAATCTCACTCATGCGTGTTGCCTTTCATAATCCTCAGCCAACCATTTGTTTCTGGCCAGTCTGACATAATCCGGAATGCGTTTTTTGACATGATGCGTAAGGCCGTTGGATTTTCAACAAGTTCGCACAGCGCTTTTATCAACTCAAGCTCATATTTGTCATCTTGTAGCTTCAAGGAAACGACCGCGCCTTGGTTCTCAAGCCTTGCAATTGGCTTTTCTTGATTCTGAGCGAGTGGCACCACTATAGCTGGCAGGCCTAACACACACCTTTCCCACAACATGATCCCGCCGCCACCAATCGCGATGTCTGCAGCTAACATAAGAGATGACAAATCATCCAAGCCGACATGTAACTGGCACCATGGGTGATCCGCCAGCAGCTCTTTTAATCTCTCTATAGAGAGAAGGTTCATCGGGACCGCCACGTCGACTCCGACTTTTACATTCTGTTTTACCCATGTAAGTAAGATTCGAACGGTGCGATAAACGATATCTTCGGTGTCAGTTCCCCCAAAACACACCAGCACTCTGGTCAACGAACCTGTTCTGACAACGGCACTATTTCGGGCAACCTCAAAGGCTGGCGCCAAAGGCAGGCAAGACGGGCCACTGAAAACGACACAGGAGCCAGGTAGAAGACCGGCCCATTTTGCTTCGGAGGTTTCGTGTATCTGAGGATCAAGCAAAATGTTAGCATAATGTGCTGCATCGGCTTGACCATCTATCGCTAAAATCTTACATCCCATCTCTTTCGCAAATAGCGTTTGCCAAGGGGCACGGATAAGCAAGTGGTCCGTAACAGCCCACGCTATCTTAACGCCCGGGTATTCCTCGGCGAAGCTGATCGCGCTGTCCTTGGCATCTCGAGCCATTTTATCGAAGCTAGCTGAGGAGAAATCAACATTGAATACACTGAAAGCGAGACTTTCGTTCTCAGGCAGAAAAATAATGTCAAAGCCTGCTCGGTCTATAACGTGACTGATGTCACCGGCAAGTTTCCGACATATGAAAACTGGTCTAAAACCATTCTCTTTAAGAAAGATTGCTAGGTACAGGCAACGACGGACGTGGCCAAAGCCAATCTGATACCCACTATCTACCCTGATAACAATCGTGGGAGGGAGCGCCGGCTCTGCTATCCCGCTCATCGCTGGCTCATAGTCTTAAAAAGCAGTTCAGCGATGACCCAATCTTCTTCAGAATCAATGTCGTGAACTCGGGTTCCTGGGAGCACATGTGCTATTCCATCTTCTGACATTGGATCTCCGCAGTTTAAAAAGGCTTCGGTTTCACCCCAATAAAATTGCCCCGCATCATGATATGCCTCTTCCAGATCCTGAGATCGCGTATATCGATGCTCTGGCCATAGGCGTTCCGCTCGTCCGGCATCGTTGATACGAAAGCTCCTCTGTATAGGGTATGCAAATCGACCCGCTGAGAAAACAAATTTGGCTGCACCGCAGCTAAGCTTTTCAAGCGCCAACCTCAAGTCTTCAGCCTGCAGAAAGGGTGCGGTTGCGTAGATGCAACATACATAGTTCGGAATTCCCCAAAGAGAAGAGGCCTCCTGAATAGCATGATTGATAACTGGCCGCGTCGCAGTGTAGTCGTCGGCCAACTCCTGAGGCCGAAGGAACGGCACTTCAGCTCCATACTGCTTAGCAACTTGTGCAATCTCCTGATCATCCGTAGACACAATTACGTGATCAAAGCAATTTGACTCAAGAGCAGCTTCTATCGACCAAGCAATTATGGGCTTAGCGCAGAATTCTCTAATATTTTTCCGGGGAATACGCTTGCTGCCACCGCGAGCAGGGATTATTGCTAACCGTTTCATGAAGCACCTTTTTTTCTCAACGACGATTTCAACGCCAGGACCACTTCGTCTTGCTGGTCGTCCATCATACCCTGAAACATCGGCAAGCTGATTGCCTCACCGTAGTAGGCCATTGCCGCCGGGAAGCTCTCGCGAGTAAACCCCATATCCTGGTAATACGGCTGGGTATGCACCGGGATATAATGAAGGTTTACGCCAATGCCCCGCGCACGAAGCGATTCGAAAACTTGGGAATAACTGCTGCTGAGGTTGTCGAGTTGCAAACGAACTACGTACAGATGCAGACCTGAATAGTTGTCGGGGTGCTGCCAAGGTCTTGTTACTGGTAAGTCACCTAGTAGCTGGTCATAGCGTTCGGCAAGTTCGTGGCGGCGTGCGACAAAATCGTCCAACCTGTCCATCTGGCTGATACCCAGCGCCGCCTGCAGTTCGGTCATTCGGTAATTATAGCCCAGATCGATCTGCTGATAATACCAAGGGCCGTCGGCTTCACGGGTCATTAGCGCCGGATCGCGGGTCACCCCGTGGCTGCGCAGCAGGCCCATGCGGCGCGCCAGAGCGTCGTCGTTGGTCAGCGCCATGCCGCCCTCGGCGGTGGTAATGATTTTCACCGGGTGGAAGCTGAATACGACAATGTCGCTGTAGCGGCCACAGCCGATATAATCACCCTGGTATTTACCACCAATCGCGTGGGAGGCGTCCTCAATGATTCGGAAGCCGTAACGCTGACTCAAGGCGTGAATGGTCTGCATGTCGCAGGATTGCCCGCACAGGTGCACCGCGACCAACACCCTGGGCAGGCACCCTTCCCGCTCGGCTTGCTTGAGCTTTTCCTCAAGCGCCCCGGTGCAAAGGTTATAGGTCCGCGGATCGATATCCACGAAATCAACTTTGGCGCCACAGTACAGGCCGCAGTTGGCGGAAGCGACGAAAGTGATCGGTGTGGTCCACAGCCAGTCGCCCTCACCCAGACCCAGCGCCAGACAAGCGATATGCAGCGCCGAGGTAGCGCTGTTAACCGCTAGCGCATGGCGCGCGCCTACCTTGGAAGCCACGGCCTGCTCGAAACGCGGGACCACGGGGCCCTGAGTTAGGAAGTCCGACCGCAGTACCTCGAGCACGGCGTCGATGTCCGATTGCTGAATATCCTGGCGTCCGTAGGGAATCATCAAATGACTCCGATCTTGTCCCAGTTGGTGCCGATCCAGGTCCGTAGAGCATCGTCACTCATCCACTCAGCGTTGTTGTCGCTAGCGTAGATGAAGCCTTCCGGCACTTTCTTGCCATCCTTGATGCGGTTCGCATCCTTGTCCCAGCGATTGATGGCTGGCAGGATCTTGTAGTGCTCGGAGTACTCGTAGGTGTAGTTGGCGTCTTCAGCGCCGATCATCTGCTCGTGCAGCTTCTCGCCGGGGCGGATGCCCACTAACTCCTGTTTGGCCTCCGGGGCGACGACCCGGGCCAGATCGGTGACCTTCATAGAGGGAATTTTCTTGACGTAAATTTCGCCACCTTCCATGTCCTCAAAAGCATGCCACACCAGCTCCGCGCCTTGTTCCAGGCTGATCATAAAGCGAGTCATGCGCTCATCGGTAATAGGTAATACGCCTTTGTCGCGGATCGACATGAAGAAGGGAATCACCGAGCCCCGCGAGCCCATGACGTTGCCGTAGCGGACCACGGCGAATCGAGTCCCATGGCCACCGGCATACGAGTTTCCCGCCACAAATAGCTTATCCGAAGTCAGCTTCGTTGCCCCATAAAGATTGATTGGGCTACTCGCTTTATCAGTTGAAAGCGCCACCACTTTTTTTACACCCTTATCGATACAGGCGTCGATCAAGTTCATGGCACCGAGAACATTGGTCTTCACGCATTCAAAAGGGTTATATTCAGCGGTCGGAACGATCTTTGTAGCCGCCGCGTGTACTACATAATCGACTCCGTCCAAAGCCCGATAGACGCGATCTCGATCACGCACGTCTCCGATAAAGAATCGAACGCGGGGCTCCCCATCGAACTTTTTCGCCATTTCCCACTGCTTCATCTCGTCTCGCGAGAATATAATCACTCGCTTGGGATTATGTTGGCGCAACAAAATAGGTATGAACGTGTGCCCGAAAGAGCCCGTTCCGCCCGTCACTAGCACAGACGACCCATCAAAACATATAGACATCACTAAACCTCTGCAAAAAATAATTTTTTAAATAGAAAGAGCTGGTACAGTGGACTACTGAGAAACGAACTAACTCACTGATGCCTATTTCCAGAATCCTTCAGAAAAAGGTGCAACTGACTAAGAAGTGCACTTTCGATCGCATCTATTGGCGCGGGAAAAACCCATGGCACGCGCCGTCGTTTCAGTTCCGCCAGTAAAGCGCCCACATCATCAAAGGTTATCGGGGTCTGCGCAACGCCAACGCTCTCCATAAAATCATTAAACTTGAAGTCAGCATCCCCCTTACGCAACGGCAGAGGAAACTTAACCCACAACCAGGGTATAGAGTAAGAATGGGCGACTATCAAGCCGTGAAGAGAAGTTGAAACAATCCTTTCACAACTTGATATACTTTCCAGCACCGCCTCGAAGTCAGCTTGAACGTCAATAATCAAAGTATCCGAGTCGACAACAGTATTTGAGAATAAGCTTTTGTGTAGGTAATGCGGAACTATTCCATACTTAAACTTCTTTTCTTTCGCAGGCCAAAAAGTCGACGCCAACAGCCCAGGATCACCGTAAGTCTCGGCGCTTTTCCAGCTATGCTTAGCTGCAATTTCCTCACTTTTTGGCCCACGATATGCTAGGACTTTTTTGGGAGCTACCGTTGGACAGGCGTTGGCATCCATAAATCCAGCCCCCCACACAACTGAATTTGGATAGCCTAATCCACCCAAGATAGATCCAGCCCCAACCAGGGCCTCCCCTAAATCTATTTTAATACCATTTACGTTAACTGCCTTTTTCCCGGTTATCTTCTCCACTATCTTCGGGGTAAAAAGATCTCCGAAGTTCGGAGCGCCCTCCCACCAATAAACAGGAACACAACCGCCAATAAACTTTATTCTAAAAATACCCCTCAAGCGAAACAATGAAAAGGCGCACCAGCTTTTTATTTTTTTAAAAATAATAACCATGCCATGCTCTTTTAAATAAAATGTATTAAAAAATAAAACAGCATTTATAACGTTTTTCATGGCTAATTTTTGCCTCCCTAAGGCTTCACGCAGCACACTACAAGCACAATGGCGCCGAGCCACATGAACTTTATAATATGAAAATAGTCGATTCCTGAGAGCGCAGCCTAAATGTCTGGCCGGGGGAATCTCCTACCAACTAGACCAGCCGACTATGCGTGCTCCGCCATGCGTCGAAAGGTGATATTTCGTTTTGAAAGTTCATCATAGCTCCCTTGGTCAATGACTTCGCCATCTGCCAATAGGAATATGGTATCGCATTGCTTTACCGTAGCCAGTCGGTGGGCAATCATAATGATTGTCTTCTTCCCCGAGAAATCATGGATAGCATCCATTATGAGCTTCTCAGTAATACCGTCCAGCGCACTAGTGGCTTCATCTAAAACGAGGACGTCAGCATCGTGATAGAGTGCTCGAGCGATCCCAATGCGTTGACGCTGCCCACCGGAAAGCTGCACCCCGCGCTCCCCCACCCGGGTATTCAAGCCGCCGGGCAGCTCAGCTAGAAGCTCGTCGAGGTGGGCCATGGCGGCGGCGCGCCTGACTCTTTCTTCATCAATGGACTGCGGCGGCAGGCCGAAGCCAATATTCTCCCGGATGCTGCTATCGGCCAGGAAGATGCTTTGCGGCACGAAGCCCAGGCTGTTTTGCCAAGCGCGGCGTCTCTCAGGGGTGACCGGGTCGCCGTCAATCAGGAGCTCTCCGTGCAGGGGTTCAATCAGTCCAAGCAACAGATCAATAGTGGTGGATTTGCCAGAGCCTGATGCACCGACCAGTCCGATTACTTTATTGACGGGTATCTCGATATCCAGGCTTTTAATCGCCGGTTCTGCTTTGTCTGGGTAGGTAAAAATTACGTCTTTCAGCCGGATCGACTCTTTCGGCACCCAGTGATTGCGGTTTTCCTCGGACTGGCCGGAGCGGCCTTTTGCGTCAACTATCGCGCTGGCGCGAAGATCCTCCCGTAGAGCTTCGAAGGCGGCCAGATTACCGCGGATTTGGGAGATGCTGGTGTAAACCTGCTGGAAGGCCGGCAGAAGCTTGAACCCGGCAAGCGCATACACCGAGAGTACCGGCAGAATAGTTCCCAGGTCACCATGATGAGCGGCCAACAAATAAAGGATCAAAAAGATTACGCTGCCAAAGGCTACCAGCTCCATCGCATAGCGCGGCACCTGGCTCATAGCCTGGGTTGTGCCCTGGGCGTCGGCTAAGTCGGTACTGGCCGCACTGAAGCGCTGGGTGAATACGTTTTGGCGTCCCAGCAACAACGCGTCCTTGATGCCGCCAAAGCCCTCGCCCATCAGCTTGAAACGCCAACGTTGAGCTTGGGTGATGCGTTTTCCGTTTTGTACCAGCCGGCGCCGGACGGTTCGATACAGCATCAGATAGGCCGCCGCGAACATGGCCAGCCCAATCAGCGCGACCAGAGGGTTGTAAACGAATATCACAACTGCCATAAGCAGCGCCATTACCAGTTTAGCGTTCATCTGCATCAAAGGGTTGATGATTGCACCAGTGACCCTTTGACATTCCTGGGCGATTTGGTTGGTTAACTGGCTGCTACTACCAGCGGAGTGGAACAACCAAGGTTGGTGCATATAGTGATGAAATAGACGGCTGCTCAATTCCGCACCGACCCGAGCGCCATACATGGAGAGGCGCCAAATAGTAAACATGGATACAAATGCCGACAAGGTAAGGACAATCAGCACTCCAACGCCCAGCCAGAAGAGGAAGGCACGCGGTTCGCTGATACCGCTAAGCCGGTAGAGCTGGGCGATTGCTCCATCTCCCTGAAGTTGATTCATGTCGCCAACCAACGCCATAAACGGCCCGATAGCAACCACGCCCGCGATCTCGGCGAACGACATGAGCACCACCAACACTTGAAGGCGCAGCAGCTTCTTTCTCTGGTCTTTCGTGAGCAGGTCGTAGAGCTCTTTAAGCTGTCCTAACATTTCATCTTCATCGCTGTTTTGTTGCCTGTGTTTTAAAAATCACGCGTTTAGAGAGCGAACTTTGGGTCAGCTCTCCGGCACCTCAATCTCCACCGCCCTGCCCTTCTTCTCATACCTCTGCCTCAACTCCCTAGCCAGCGTCCGCTTCGCGCCGGTGTCACCATGCACGATCTTGATCTGGTCTGGCCAGTGGGCCATGCCGGTGACGAACTCGATCAGGCCGGTTTGGTCGGCGTGGGCGGAGTAGCCGCCGATGGTCTCGATGCCGGCCTTGATGGTGTAGCGCTCGCCGTCGAGCTCCACGTAGCCGCCTTTGGGGCCGTGGATCTGGATGTCGCGGCCGGGGGTGCCGGCGGCCTGGTAGCCGACGAACAGCACGTTGTGGCGCGGGTCGCCGAGCATCGCCTTCAGGTAGTTGACGATGCGACCGCCGGTGCACATGCCGCTGGCGGCGATGACGATGGCCGGGCGGTGGGTGTCGGCCAGGTGTTGCACCATGCGCTGGTGGTCGGCGTGGTCGTCCACGGTGAGGCGTTGTTCAAAGGCGAGCGGTTTGCGGCCTTCGGCGGCGCGCTCGCGGGCCTCTTCGGGCCAGAAGCGCTCCAGGTCGCGGTAGACGCGGGTAAAGCGGCTGGCCAGGGGCGAATCCAGGATCACCGGCAGTTCGTTCCAGGCGAGGCCATCGGCGGCTTCCTGGTGGCCGCGCTGGTGGATGATCTCTTCGAGCTCGTAGAGCAGCTCCTGGGTGCGGCCAATGCTGAAGGCGGGAATCAGCACGGTGCCCTGGTCTTGCAGGGCGCGCTGGATCACCGCTTCGAGGCGTTGGCGGCGGGTGTCGCGGTGTTCGTGTTGGCGGTCGCCGTAGGTGCTTTCGATCACCAGGGTGTCGCAGTGTTCGGGCGGCTGGGGCGGGTTCAATAGTGGGGCGTGGGGGGCGCCCAGGTCGCCGGAGAAAACTATCGTTTTAGTTTTCAGTTTTCGGTTTTCAGTGTTCAGTGGGGCGGCGCCTTCGGCGACCGGCCCGGTTACTTCGCATTCTATGTAGGCGGAGCCGAGGATGTGGCCGGCGCGTTGTAGGCGGATGCGGGTGTTTTGGTGGACGCTGTGCCATTGGTTGTAGGGGATGGCGATCAGGCGTTCGTCGATCAGTTTCAGGTAGTTTTGCACCGCTTCGGTCTGCCGGCTGAGGCTGAGTTTGAAGGCGTCTTCGAGCACCAGGGGCAGCAGCCTGGCGGAGGGCTCGCTGCACAGGATCGGGCCTTTGAAGCCGGCCGCCAGCAACCAGGGGATGCGGCCGACGTGGTCGATGTGCACGTGGGTCACCAGCAGGGCGCGCACCTGGCTGATGTCGAAGTCGATGGCCAGTTCGTCGGGGCCGCCGTGCGGGGCGGCGTCGTTGCCTTGGAACAGGCCGCAGTCGATCAGCAGGCTGGCGTCCGGGGCCAGGATCAGTTCGTGGCAGGAGCCGGTGACGCCGTTGATTGCGCCGTGGTGGTGGATTGTTGGGTTGGGTTGCATTTGGGGCGTCCTTTTCCCGGGTTGGTTCAGTGTTCAGTGTTCAGTTGCGCCGGGGGCTTTGCCGGGCTTTCCTCGCCTTCGGCTCGGTTCGCGGTCGGGGACCGCTCCCACAGCG
>TARA_R110001606_G_scaffold19918_5_pt1 | contig 18215 bp, 19 predicted proteins | sample TARA_R110001606 | Tara Oceans TARA_R110001606 (sample SAMEA4398315) | marine metagenome | biome: Polar Biome; feature: [SRF] surface water layer (ENVO:00010504); material: water (ENVO:00002006), including particulate matter (ENVO:01000060) such as... | depth 5 m | reverse complement strand
CTGCCTGCCTGTTAGAAAACTGAAATGGAAAAAGTTCCCAACCACCTACATAAACATTGTAGCAACCGGGTTGCATCCCTTCTGTTGCCAACCATAATGAGAGCGAATCTATTGCAAAACAATGCAGTGACCCGATTCAAGAACAGAGGATAACCGATGACCTCACCGGCCAGAAAACCGGAACACCAGGATGAACTTCTGGAGTACCGCCTGAGCCTGAGGCTGGGACCGGTTCATGCTCGACAGCGACTGTGCATTGAGCGTGAAGCTGAAGCCAGAGTGTTCGGCCGATATCGCTCCTCATTTCATCTTGAAAACCTGACGTCTGCACCCGGTTTTATCCGCTTTTGCCTGAGAGTCTCGGGGCTCCTCGGTCGTGGGCAGGCCAACAGCCGGCGCTTGGACACGGTCCACAATCGCTTTCTTCTTCCAGGCCTTCCAGGCTGCTTTGAGGGTTTTCGCATCCTCCACTTGACAGATCTCCATGTGGATATGGACGAAGCCAACCTACAGGCCGTTATACAACAGATTTCTCCACTGGATTACGACCTGTGCGTGCTCACCGGCGATTACCGCAAAGAGACCTGGGGGCCGGCTGAGGCCACCCTTGAAGGCATGGCCCGGCTACGAGAAGCGATCCGGGGCCCTGCCTACGCTGTGCTTGGCAACCACGACAGTGTGCGCATGGTGCCAGCTCTGGAAGACATGGGCTACGTCCTGCTGATGAATGAGATGGTTCCGATAGAGCGGGGCGGTGAACACCTGTACCTTGCAGGGGTTGATGATCCGCACTTCTACAAGGTTCACAACCTGCACCGCGCTGGCGATGACATTCCCCCTGGTAGTATCAGCCTTCTACTCAGCCATTCGCCTGAAATATGGCGGGAAGCCTCCCACGCCGGCTACGATATATTCCTCTGCGGGCACACCCATGGCGGCCAGATCTGCTTGCCCGGACGTATTCCAATCACGCTGGATGCTGACTGCCCACGCCGTCTCGGCCGCGGCTATTGGCGAGCAAACGGCATGCAGGGATACACTTCGCCCGGGACAGGTACTTCTGTGGTTAACGTGCGGCTGAATTGCCCGCCTGAGGTGACGACTCATACCCTCACACGAGGCCCCTCTCAGTAAGGCTGTCGCCGGATCCCCAGGCGATAGAGCAAGGGCGATATCCACATATTGGATAGCGTGAAGACCATAACAATCAACAACGCAGACCAAGCCCCAACCAACCCCCAGCCCATGGCCAGTAACACCGGCAAAGTTGCCTCAGGTATCTGATCCAACCACGGCATGCGCTCGCTGGGGGAGAGCCCCAGCCGGCGTTTGATAAAACTGCTGAGCAGGTCACCGGTGAGTGCCAGCACACCGAAAAGCAACCCGAACAGAAACCCCTGACCAGTGGCCAAAGCAAACAGCGCACAGCTCAGGGCACCGGAAACGCACCCCCGCCAGGTTTTGCTTTTGCCCAGCAGCGGGCGACCATCAAACCATTTCCGCCCGGCATCCACCGGTGCTGACCAGCGGTGCCGGAAAACCTTTGCGGCAACCACTGGCGCGCCATTGGCCAGAACCAACAACACAAATAACTTCAGGGATATCAGCAAGCGCCGCTACTCCTGATCCGTTTATTTCAGGTGCCCCCGCCTTGAGTCAGCTTGAGCGGGTCCATCAGCTCCTCCAGCCGTTCCCGGCTGAGACCACTTCTCTCTTCTGCCACATCAATTACCGGCCGGCCAGTTTTATAGGCTTCCTTGGCAATGTCCGACGCCAGGCTGTAACCGATTTCCGGATTCAACGCTGTCACCAGCACCGGGTTTCGGCCCACACTGGCATCCAGCGTTTCTGTGTTTACAGTAAAGCCCCGGATAGCCTTGTCTGCCAGCATGCTGGCCGCATTGCCAAGGAGCCCGATCATGTCCAGCAGGTTGCCAGCAATGAGTGGCAGCATCACGTTAAGCTGAAAGTTACCAGACTGCCCGGCAATGGCATTGGCGCTGTCCAGGCCCATTACCTGCGCGCCTACCATGGCCACTGATTCGGGAACAACCGGATTCACTTTGCCCGGCATAATACTACTGCCCGGCTGCAAGGCCGGCAGGTTGATCTCCGCAAGCCCATGAATCGGGCCGCTGTTCATCCAGCGCAGGTCATTGGCAATTTTGGTGAGCACAATACCCAGCCCCCGCAATTGCGCTGAGAGCGCAACCGGGCCATCCACCGAACTCAGCCCTACAAATTTGTGCTCCATAGAACGGAACGAGTAACCGGTGTTAGCCTTCAGGAGCTTCACAAACTGGCCGGCGAATTCCGGCAGCGCATTCACGCCTGTGCCTACGGCAGTGCCGCCCTGGGGCACCACTAGCAGTTCAGCGACCGCCGCTTCAAGGCGCCGTTCAACCGCAAGAATCTGCTCCCGCCATGTGCGCAATTCCTGGCCAAGGGTAATTGGCATGGCATCCATGAGGTGGGTGCGGCCGGTTTTTATCTGCGTAGAGAAGAGCGCTTCACGTTCGTAAATAACCCCACGCAAGTGCGTGAGCGCGGGAATAAGCCTCTCTGTTACACCAATGACCGAACTCACGTGAATGGCCGTGGGAATCACATCGTTGGAACTTTGGCTCATATTCACGTGATCGTTAGGGTGCACCTCCACACCTTTGCTGGCGGCAATGGCCGAAATCACCTCGTTCACATTCATATTGGTGCTGGTGCCCGAACCGGTCTGATAGCGATCGATCGGAAACTGATCGGCAAATTCTCCGCGAATAAGCACCCGGCAGGCGTCCGTAATGGCGTCGCAACGGCTGTTGCCCAGGAGCCCCAGACTGGTATTTGCCTCTGCCGCTGCCTGCTTGACACGGGCTACCGCCGAGATAAAAGCCGGCGGCATGGGCTGGCCACTGACCGGGAAGTTATCGATCGCGCGCTGGGTCTGGGCGCCCCAAAGTGCGTCAACAGGTACGTGGACATCGCCCAGACTGTCGGTTTCTACTCTGGTTTGGATATCTACGCCCTTGGCTCTGTTTGCGCTCATGGCTCCTCCTGTACTGTTCCTGAGTCAGGATGGCTTACTGCACATCAAAAGGTGCGGCAGGCGAGCCTCCAGTCGGGCCGCCTGTCGCTGCCAGGTCAGAAAAAACCTAACGGGTTGATGTCATAGCTGGTCAGCATGCACTTGGTCTGCTGATAATGCTCCAGCGCCATCTTGTGGGTTTCACGGCCAACACCGGATTTTTTATAGCCGCCAAAGGCTGCGTGTGCCGGGTATGCGTGATAGCAGTTCATCCACACCCGACCGGCCTGAATGTTGCGGCCCACACGATAGGCACGATTGGTGTCGCGGGTCCATACACCAGCGCCCAACCCGAACTCGGTATCGTTGGCAATCGCCACGGCTTCCTCTTCGGTTTTGAACGTGGTCACGCCTACAACCGGACCAAAGATCTCTTCCTGGAACACCCGCATCTTGTTATCACCCTTGAACAGGGTGGGCTGAACGTAGAAGCCGTCTTTGAATTCGGCATCCATTTCCTCTATGCCGCCACCGGTGAGGACAACAGCGCCTTCCTGCTTGCCGATCTCCAGATAAGACATGATCTTGTCGAACTGCTCTTTACTGGCCTGGGCACCCACCTGCACGTCGGTGTCCAGCGGGTTGCCGCGTTTGATGGCCTTGGTGCGCTCAACCACCTTCTGCATGAACTCTTCGAACATGTCTTCCTGCACCAGCGCGCGAGACGGGCAAGTGCACACTTCGCCCTGGTTGAAGAACGCCAGAACCAGACCTTCGACACACTTGCTCACAAACTCCGGTTCGGCTTTCATAACGTCAGAGAAATACAGGTTTGGGGACTTGCCACCCAGCTCAACCGTTGAAGGTATGATGTTTTCTGCCGCGCACTTGAGAATGTGCGAGCCCACAGGGGTAGAGCCTGTGAAGGCAATCTTGGCAATGCGCTTGCTGGACGCCAGAGCCTCACCCGCTTCAATGCCGTAGCCGTTAACAATGTTGATAACGCCTGGCGGCAGCAGATCACCGATGACCTCCATAAGCACCAGAATACTGGCAGGCGTCTGCTCCGCTGGCTTGAGCACCGAACAGTTGCCAGCCGCCAGGCAGGGGCCAAGCTTCCACGCAGCCATCAGTATCGGGAAGTTCCAGGGGATGATCTGCCCGACTACACCAAGGGGTTCATGAAAGTGGTAAGCCACGGTATTGTGGTCAATCTCCCCCATGTGCCCTTCCTGGGCCCGGATGCAGCCGGCAAAATAACGGAAGTGGTCAGCCGCCAAAGGAATATCAGCGTTCAGGGTCTCACGAACGGCTTTGCCGTTATCCCAGGTTTCTGCGACCGCCAGCTTTTCAAGGTTGGCCTCAATGCGATCGGCAATTTTGAGCATGATATTGGAGCGCTCTGCCGGAGACGTTCTGCCCCACGCTGGTGCAGCCTTGTGCGCAGCATCGAGAGCCAGATCAATATCCTCGGCGGAGGAGCGTGGAATCTCGCAAATAACAGCGCCGGTTACCGGCGTTATGTTCTCGAAATACTCGCCTTTAACCGGAGCAACCCATTCACCACCGATATAGTTCCCGTAACGGGATTTGAAAGAAACGACGGAACCGTCTTTTCCAGGTTGTGCGTAAATCATTGTCGTCACCTCTTGTTGGGTTTGTGAATGACAACGCGATCATTCGCGTTTACCCATTCACTGTAGACCTCAAACAACAATAGGTGAACCACCCGGAAGTTCTGACAGCTCCTGCAGGCAATCTTCCAGGAACGCCTCGGGGTCATCCAAGACGGCTTCATCTGCCACCACACCGAACTGAACCTGCCCGGCATAGCTGACAATACTGACCCCTAACCCGATATCACCGGCCTGGGGCACCCAGAACATCTGCTCCGCAATCCGGCAGCCGGCGATATAGCGCGCCTCGGGAGTACCGGGCACGTTCGATACCACGGCACTGGCTTTGCGGTAAAAAACATCCGAAAGCGACTGGCGCAGGGGTTCAGGAATGAGGGATGAACAGGCTGCCAGGCCCCAGGCAATTCCGGGCTGCCAGCTCTTTTTCAGCCGCCGGGTTTCCTGTTTGATGCGATAGAGTCGCTCCAGAGCGCTCTCACCATCCACAGGCAAGGGCACAAAAACTGTACCGAAATAATTGCCGAGAGAATCCGGCTCCGGCTGCAGGTCCTCCGGCAAGCGGCTGCGGATATCAACAGGAACGGCAGCATGCATAACTGCGTCTTCCAGAGTCGCCCCGGAAATCCCGAGGCGCGGACGAACCGCTGCCGCCACGCAGCTGAGCAGAACATCGTTAATGGTTACATTCGTTGCCTTGGCGATTGACCGAAACCGCTCAAGGGGAACCGGCGCAGACCACCGGCAATGGCGCCGGCCGAGCAATGGGCGCTTGAGATCAGACGGCGTATCCTCCGGCTCTGCCAGGAAGTCACTGAACTCATTCACCAGCTTCAAGCCGTTGCAGACCAATTGGTCCAGCAACCCGCCGGCCTGTTCCCACTGGCCTTCCGTCTCCACGGGGTGTTTGTCAGTGTCCGTTCCCGGAGTGAAACCACTGCCAATCAACTGCTCAATCCGACTTTTGGCCGCCGATATCCAGGGCGCCAGGTCCCCGGTTTGCCGGGCCCCGTAAACAGCAGGGTGCTGCTGCGGTGACGCTGGGCACAAGCGGTCAAAAATGCCCGTAAGAGATACTCCATCGGCATAGCAGTGGTGCACCCGCAACAGCAATACCGAGCCGCCCTCTGCATTCGGTGCCAGCCAGAATTTCCAGAGCGGACGATAAAAAGGCAGGGGCTGATTCAGACGAGCGGAAACCCACTCCTGAAGGGAAGGTTCCGTGAAACGATCAAGCACCACATCCAGGTGGTGCCTGAGATCAAAAACCGGATCCGGCTCCCACCACCACGCTGGCGCACGCTTGACCGGCATATACCGGAATCGCTCCCACGCCATCCAGTAAACCCGCAAAAATTCCCGAAGCCGGGGCGCGGTCAGACCATCCACCCGCATCATGACGGTAATGGTCATAGGGTTCCGGGAGTTCTCCAGAGCCAGCCAGGCTGAATCCGCAGGAAGCATAAGGTGCGTTTGCTCTTGGCTCAAACCCGAACGTCCCCGGAAGTGGTGGAGTTAAAAACACAGTGCCGGGCATTGTGCCAGACATCCACTAACGGCTCCACATAAGGCACCGGCACCCAGAGGTTACAAAAAATTACACGCGGGCATCCCTTCACTTCTATACTGGTTATAAGCCTTGGTGTAATAGTTATTAAACGCTATCGCCGTGCCGGGAGTGGAGGCAACATGAAAGCAAGCCATATACGCAAGCTGATCCAACCGATCGACAATGCCTATTCAGAGATGTTCTCAGGGCGGGTCTATCGTGTTGGTGAAGGCGCGGTTTCTGTTCGCAATCACAGCGGCGAGGCAGAGTACACCGTTATAGGCGTACATGGCTTTCTGGAAAACCATTGCTACTTTACCCAGACCTACGACGCACCGACCACAGAACTGATCCTTCTCACTTGCAGCAACTACCATATACCGGTAAACGGTGTAACACCGGAAACCCCGGAATGGGAAGTGCCGATCAAGCACCTGGAAGGCACCATTGAATACGATGCCTGCATTCTGAACCAGGCGGTGACAAACCTGCCCAGCACTCGAAATGTGCGAGTTCACGGCCATTCACGGGGTGGCGCCGTGATTCTCGAGGCGATTAAACAACGGCCAGAGCTCTACGAAGACGTAGAAGTAGTGCTTGAAGCGCCGGCGTTGCCACAGGGCAAGATTCACCCGCTGGTGTCAACCATCCTGGAGCCCGTCAGCCATGGCATGTGGCCTTGGGTGATCCGCTTGATTAACAGCGCACCCTCATCTGCCTATGGGCAAACCTTTTTCGGAAAAATGAACCCTCGCAAAAAACAGCTACTCGCCAAGCTGTTTTACGCAACCCGCGACCACCTGACCATTGTTCGCAATATAGAGAACATCCTCGACTGGATGGAGCGCACCGATACTGATGTTTACCGACATGTGCGCCATGGCACCTTCCTGATTGCCGGAGTAGACCGTATTCTTGATCGCCCGGCCATGCTTGCAAGCGCACGGAAGAGCCCGACCAGCATGCGCATTATCGAGACCCAGGCACCAAGCCACTTCGTTACTCTCGACAGCAAGGAATGGCTGCCAGGCTTTGAATCCCTGCCTGTTGCCGCCCAAGGTTGAAGCCAAGGCTTACTGCACCCACGCTTATCCTCCGGTAAACTACCCAGCTCTATTCAAACCTCTACACAGATCTACGGGAGCTGGCCCCATGTATCGTGAGCGCCTTGTTGGCACGGAAGTGCGCTCAGAAAGCGCCCGCCGCTTGCAACAGCTGTTACTGGACTATCACGACTTCCGGCATTACAAAGCAGACCACAGGCTGCTCGACAGCGCGCTCACCGTTGCAGACTGGCAGGCCAGACGCCTGAAACAGACCCACAAGGATCTGTATCAGCACCTTGGCTATCAGGGTGGGCTGGAATTCCTGCTCACCGATCTTTATGCCCCCGCCAACATGACCCGACGCGACGACAACATAGACCGGGTGTTTCCAAAAATGGTCAAGTGGCTGCCAGACCACCTGCTGGATACACTTTCCGGACTGGTGGAGCTGAACCTGATTACCCAGCAGCTGGATCTTGAGCTGGCTGAACTGCTTGATGAGCGCGACATGCATGCCAGAACGGTCACCGTTGAGCACTACTGCGAGGTGTATCGCGCCAGCCAGAAGCTGGAACAGCGCAAACACCAGGTAATGCTGGTCGCCGACGTCGGGCAGCAGCTCGACCGCTATGTGCGTAACCGCACGCTGGGGTGGCTGCTTTCAATGAGCCGGACACCCGCAGAAATGGCTGATCTGAGTGATCTGCACGATTTTCTTCACAGGGGGTATTCGGCGTTCCGGAAGATGGATAAAGTGAACGTACTGATTGACCGGCTGGTGACCCGCGAGCAGCAGGTTATGGACAACATTCTCAGTGGTCACCCGGAGCCTTTTGTGCTCCCGGACGACCTTTAAAAAGAAGTGTCCCTGCTTCTTTCTGAAAGGCAGATCAGGCCTTGAGAATCTGGTCCAGCTGGCTGTGAATCTCCTGCTCAATCCGCGATTTGAAAGGCCGCAGTAACATACCCAGCTCCAGATGCACGTTGAGGTCGTCGCTGGTAATCTTCAGGTGGCCTTTAACGCCCGAACGTTTGAACTTGAGATGGTCCCCTTCCCACTGGTAATCGAGCTCGAACTTGCTGGAGAGATCCTTGGCAAGGGTTTCTGCCGCTTCGCGGGCATGTTCTTTATCAAGAGTGTGGGCGCGATGTACATCGATTACGGACATGAATCAGTTTTCTCTTCAAAATTGAAAGGTTTTACAGTGTAAGACGGTATTTAACGTCTAGCCACCCTTGTAGCAACCCCGCCAAGCGTTAGAATACGTGGTTCAGATTCTGACAGGACATGCCCCATGAGCGATCAACAAACGCCGGCCAGCTCCAGCAACGGCCAGGACGACGTCACCCATTTCGGTTTCCGGAATGTACCCAAGAGCCAGAAGGCCGGCCAGGTCGCCGAAGTTTTTCACAGCGTGGCGGGCAAATACGACCTCATGAACGACCTGATGTCCATGGGTATCCACCGGTTGTGGAAACGCTTCACCATTGAGCTTTCCGGCGTGCGCCCCGGCCATCAGGTACTGGACATCGCCGGCGGCACCGGCGATCTGACCATGAAATTTTCGGACCTGGTTGGGCGTGACGGCAAAGTGGTTCTTGCCGACATCAACGCCTCCATGCTGCAGGTTGGCCGTAGCCGCCTGACCGATCGTGGCTATGCCGGCAACATTGAATACGTGCAAGCCGATGCCGAACACCTGCCTTTTCCGGATAACAACTTCAACGCAGTATCCATTGCCTTTGGCTTGCGTAACGTGACCGACAAGGATCAGGCACTTCGGGATATGACCCGCGTACTGAAACCCGGCGGCAAACTGATGGTGCTGGAGTTTTCCAAGCCCTCCAACCCGCTGCTCAGCAAGGCCTACGACACCTACTCCTTCACGGCCCTGCCGTTGATTGGCCAGCTCATCGCCGGCGACAGCGAAAGCTATAAGTACCTCGCCGAGTCCATCCGTATGCACCCGGATCAGGATACGCTCAAAGGCATGATGGAGAACGCGGGCCTGGTGAACTGCAAGTACTACAACATGACCGGCGGCATTGTTGCCCTGCATGTGGGAATCAAACCCTGATGTTTCCTGGCCCGACCCTGCTTACGGCAATAACAGCCATAATCGAGCGGGCACTGAACCACGCGCTTGAACTGGACCCTGCAGGCCAGCAAGCGCTGCTGAAGGCGCTTGAAGGGCCGATACAGTTCCGCATTACCGATCCGGTCTCCCTTGCCTGCTCGTTGCACAGAGCCGGCGACCGCGTGCAGGTGCGCAGCCAGCCCACAGATCACCCGGCACTTGAAATCAGCGGCAAACCCTTGGCCTTCGCTGCACTGGCTACAGGCGACAACCGCGTATTCACGGATAATCGCCTAGACGTCGTTGGCGACACCAACCTCGCTCATCAGTTTCAAAGGGCGCTGGATCAGCTCAACCCGGACTGGGAAGCCGCCATGGCAAGACACATCGGCGACGTACCCGCTCACTTTATCGGCAAACGTATTCGAAACTCGGTGAGCTGGAGCCGCCAGGCTTTCAGCACCCTGAACGCCAACATTGAAGAATACGTGCATGAGGAAAGCCGCGCCCTGCCCGGCCGACGCGAACTGGAAGCCACCTTCGAGGATATCGACACCCTCCGCCTGCGCACAGAACGCCTGGAAGCACGCGTGAACCAGATCGAAAGCCGCAGCAATACTGACAAACCGGAGACTCCGTGACCCGCCTGCAAAGAATGTTCCGAATTTCCTGGGTATTCTGCCGCTACCGGCTGGACATATTTCTCCCAATAGCGGAGCTTCCCGGGCCATTGAAGCTATTTTTTCTTCTGGCCCCCTGGCACCTTTTCCCACAGCCGAAGCTTGATCGTGGTGATCGCCTGCGCCTGGCTCTGGAAGAGCTCGGGCCGGTGTTTGTGAAGTTTGGCCAGATTCTGTCTACGCGCCGTGACTTGCTGCCCGACGACATGGCCGATTCGCTCAAAACCCTGCAGGATCGCGTACCTCCGTTTCCCAGCGATGTCGCACGCAACATTATTGAAAAATCCCTTGGCGCGCCGGTATCCGAATTGTTCAAAGAGTTCAGTGCAGACCCCTTGGCTTCAGCCTCTGTGGCACAGGTTCATGCCGCGACTCTGCTGAACGGCCAGGAAGTGGTGGTCAAGGTACTGCGCCCGGGCATCGAGAAAGTGATCCACCAGGATCTTGCCCTGATGTACCTCATGGCAAACCTGCTTGAGAAATACTGGACAGAAGGCAAACGCCTGCATCCGGTAGACGTGGTGGCAGACTATGATTCCACCATTCACGACGAGCTGGACCTGCAGCGGGAAGCCGCCAATGCCAGCCAGCTGCGCCGTAATTTCGAGAATTCCCCGCTGATTTATATTCCCTTCATCGACTGGGATTACACCCGCAAGTCTGTGATGGTAATGGAGCGTATCCACGGCATCCCCATTGCCGATGTTCCGGCCCTGAAAGCAGCGGGCGTGAACCTGAAGGTGCTGGCAGAAAAAGGCGTTGAAATCTTCTTTACCCAGGTATTCCGCGACAGCTTCTTCCACGCAGACATGCACCCGGGCAACATTTTTGTCGACGTTTCCAACCCGGCCGATCCGAAATACATCGCCATCGACTTTGGCATTGTCGGCACCCTGGCGCCGGATGATCAAAGCTACCTTGCGCGCAACTTGCTGGCCTTTTTTCGACGCGACTACCGACAGGTGGCTCAGCTCCACATCCAGTCCGGCTGGGTGCCACCGGATACCCGGGTGAATGAATTCGAAGCCGCCATCCGAACGGTATGCGAGCCGATTTTTGAAAAGCCCCTGAAAGACATTTCCTTTGGCCACTTCCTGCTTCGCCTGTTCCAGACGGCTCGTCGGTTCAACATGGAAGTGCAGCCGCAGTTGGTTTTACTGCAAAAAACCCTGCTTAACGTGGAAGGCCTGGGCCGCCAGCTTTACCCGGAGCTCGACCTGTGGAGCACCGCACAGCCCTTCCTGGAAAGCTGGATGCGCAAGCGGATCGGGCCGGCGGGCCTGATAAAATCCCTGCAAACCCATCTGCCCTCATGGCTGGAACAATCCCCTGAAATGCCACAACTGGTTCACGACGCACTGTTACAACTGCGCGGTGCCGGCCCCACCGAAAAACAAAACCAGGACACGCTGGCGTTACTCCGGGAACAGCAGCGCAGAACCGACCGACGCTGGCGTCGGGGCATTACCGCTCTGGCACTGGTTGCCGCAGCCATTATCGGAACCCAGCCGGAAGCGCTCATGTGGGCAGAGAACGCACCACTCTGGACTTGGGCTTTGCTGGCTGCATCCGGAGTTCTGGTTATACGCGGCAGCCGCTGAGAATCACATTGAAGAACTATCAACCGTTTCAAACATCATTCTTTCGGGCGGGTTTCTGCAGGTTAATCCCGTCCCTGGCGAGAAGGTTGAAGAATTCGAAACGCGGATTAACCGCCTGGGTCACCAACTTGAAACGGTTCATGACGCCGTGCATATTAAAAACGACCGAACCTACGAACAGGCATTGGCCAGCCTGACACTCTCGGAGCGCTTGACGGCGGTTGGTTTTGTGGTCTCAATCATTGGCGCAATTCTGGGAATCATGATAATCAATCGTTCGCTTGTCAGCAGCATGGATCAATTGGCGGCCGGTGCCACGAGTGTTGCCGTCGGCGACCGCGACCATCAAATCGAGATCCAAATTCCCCGTGAACTGACTAGTGTGGCCGATGCCTTCAACCTGATGACAAAGCGAATTTGCGAACAGGAAGACGCTTTGGAGCATCTGGCGAGGACCGACGGCTTGACCGGCCTGTATAATCGGCGAGAGTTCGATCGCATACTGGCCGAGGAGCTTCAGCGCGCGGAGCGATACGGCAGACCCGTCAGCCTGATCATCGGTGACATCGATCATTTCAAGAACTTCAACGATACCTATGGCCACCAGGCGGGGGACGAAGCCTTGCGCGCCATCGCCCACACGCTAACTGAAAACCTGCGCGACACAGACAAAGCGTGTCGGTTTGGCGGTGAAGAATTTGTTGTGGTTCTCCCGGAATGTGCCGCGGAAACCGCGCGCCAGGTGGCGGAACGGACAAGGCTCGCCGTCGAAGCAAGTGTCCTCCACCTTGACGGAGAGCAGACTGCAAAGTTAACCATTAGCCTGGGTGTCGCCACCTCGCCCGATAATGGCGAGACGCCAAAAATCTTGTTTAAAAGTGCCGACTCGGCCCTGTATAAATCCAAAGAACATGGCCGCAACCGGGTGATGTCAGCGGTGTGAGGAGCTTATTGCGATTAGTCCACTCCAGAAGCAGCGTGCCCGAAACGAAAGCAACAAGGATGATATCTGCGCCTAACATTCAAATGCATCCACCTCCTTTGCCGGCGGCTGACTTGAACGTTATGTGAAAAATAAACCAACGAGATTTAAACCATGAGTCAAGATTTGAAGTCAATAACAAAAAACTATAAAGAAGATAAAGAAACAGTATATAACAGCTGGTTCGTAAATAATGATGAAAGATTAAAAGCATTTCGCACTATTCGAAGAGGCGTATTTGATGTAATACAGGATATAAAGAATGGTAATTTTGGAAATGACTTTAAAGGCTCATCCTTAGAAGTTGTATTGAACTGCATTACAGAGCAAAAACAAGTATTCAAAGGAGCCTCACATCCTTTTTATTGGAAACCAAAATTAAGAATACCAGATATTTATGAAAATGAAGAGAACAAATTAGTTTTTGGTCAGTTTCTTGAAAAATGTATAAATGCCACAAAAGAAGACCAAATACTAAAAGAAATAATTTTACTAGACAAAAGAAAAATCAAAGGCTTAGGACCTGCAGTTGCAAGCATTATTTATTTTCTGCACCCTACAATTATACCGCCTTGCAATACCGCCATTGTTAATGGTTTTAATTCACTATTTAAAGATAAAGTTAAGCTCGGATCATGGACTGAATATTTAAGAATGAGAGAAATTATAATAGAAAAAAATAACGAGCTAAAATCCGAACTATCAAATGATCTTGGCGCCTTCTCAGGTCTTTTATTTGATGTCGGAGAAAAGAAACTATTAATTAGCAATGATAATATTTCTGAAGAAGATAGAATAAAAATAGAAAAGAAACTCAAAAAAAGGCACAAAGAAGTAATAAGCGAAATGGAGGAAGAAGATCTCCATACAGAAATGCAATATCACATTATGACAATTGGCGGATCTATAGGTTATGATGTTATCGCAGCTTCAAATGACCGGTCAAAATGTCACAATGGAAATAGCCTATCATTCATTAGCCTTGATAAATTTCCTGAATTAAAAGTAGGCAAAGATACATATAAAACTATTACACTGATTGATGCTGTATGGTTTGACAAAGGCACAGACAACATCACTTGCGCTTTTGAAGTAGAAAAGAGCACCTCTATATATTCAGGGATATTAAGACTTACCGACCTGCATTATTCTTTTAAAAACAATCCGCCATCCTTATATCTCATCATTCCGGACAATCGAGAAAAAGAAGTATTACTACAACTACAAAGGCCATCTATAAAAAATAGCGAAATTGAAATACACTACATATTGTTTTCAGAATTAAAAAACAATTGTGATGCAATTTGCAAGTTTGGCGAAGATAAAGAAATACTTAGAAAAATATCAAAAGTCGCCAATTGAAAAATCAGGTAGAAAATAGCTGCACTGGACCTTCGCGTCAGGAGTCATAACAGAAATATGTCGTCACTTGAGCTCAAAATTCCTCCACCATTGGTTGCGGTTGTAGCGGCGCTTATCATGTGGGGCATTCTTTTGGTTACGCCGTTGCTTCAAATTCCTACCTCCATCCGAGTATCCGTGGCAATATCAATCGCATTAATTGGCGGTTGCGTCAGTTTGGCCGGCGTTATCTCATTCCACCGAATGAAAACAACAATCAATCCGACTAAACCAGGAAGAGCATCTTTTCTGATCATCTTTGGCGTCTTCAAAATAACACGAAACCCCATGTACGCTGGCATCATGCTGGCCCTGATCGCTTGGGCAATATTTCTTTCTTCACCCTGGGCATTGCTTGGGCCTCTTGCATTCGTTCTCTACATAAGCAGGTTTCAAATCGCACCGGAAGAGAGCGCGCTAGACGCGTTGTTTGGCCCTGAATATGCAGCCTACAAAGCGCGGGTTCGCCGGTGGATCTGACGCCTGCCCCACACATCAACAGGGGTTGGCGCGATAAGGTCGCGCCAACTGGTTAGGTCAAACATTATGTGTCACTACCAAGAGGTCAATTTTGTTACCTGAGCTGAAAACCGTTGGTCTTTTCCTCGTTACCGCATTAGCGGAAATTGTCGGCTGTTATTTGCCTTACCTCTGGCTTCGCGAGGGCAAAACTATCTGGCTTCTGGTGCCGGGTGCACTGAGTCTTTTGGCATTTGCGTGGCTGCTGTCACTGCATCCCACCGCCGCTGGCAGAGTTTATGCTGCCTATGGCGGTGTTTATATTTTTATGGCGATACTTTGGCTGTGGGCTGTCGACGGAGTCAAGCCCACTGCATGGGACTTGGTTGGCTCGGGTGTTGCGTTAGTGGGTATGGCAATCATCATGTTCGGGCCGCGCTCCACATAACAACGGCTAAATGCCAGTGATAGCGAGATCAAGAGCTCCAACAATCTGATCTCTGAAATGCGTGAGGGAGCCAATCCGGTTCTTGAGCTGCTTTTCAGGCACTGAGGAAATTTGCGGAGTTAGCAACAGCAGTTCCTGGTCGGCAAAAGTTATTTCCGGTGTGAGGCCTTGCATGGCTTGGCCGCCAAAAGCCGCACGCTTGCCCAGTGGGATGACGATACGAGTTGCGAGATCTGTCAGAAGAGGGCTTTGAATATCCACCAAGTAAGGGTAGTGCAACTTACTGGCTTTGCTGGGGTTTGGGTAGACGTCGAACTGAGCCATCAAAACTCCCGAAATTCGTCCCCGAAACAGCCATGCTGTTCGACAAACTCGTTGTAGCTTCTGATTGCCGACCGGTTTTCGTCAATCCATCGGGCAGCCTCGCGCTTTGCTAATTCCTCTTTCAATGCTCGCTCAAGGGTCGCTGAGAGGTTAATGTTCAGAGCACGAGTTTTTTTCAGCAAATCGCTGTTAACTGACAAGTTTGCGGCTTTTTTTGGTGCGTTTGAGTTGTATAGATCGGCCATTGTAGCCTCCCGTTGCAGTAACACACTTGGCATCAGTGTATGCGCATAGCTGTGCGCATACAAGCGCATGTAACCAGAGGCTGTTGTCGGGCGGTTCAGTACCCCACCGTGAAAGCGCGCCGAACGTGCTTTGGCACTTCCGCTTCATCCAGCACCGCCACAGCGAAATCTTCCATAGAGATGCGAGACACACCGCTTTCATCAACCACAAGGGTATCGGTGCCAAGACGATAGCGCCCCGTGCAGTCTCCCGGTGTCAACATTGCGGCTGGCGAAAGATAGGTCCAGTCCACACGGGTTTCGCCCAAGCAGAGTTCATACTGCGCCTGACATGCGCGAGCGATCGCAACCGCTGACGAGGGCAGGAAGTCTGGCGCGCTGAGCACTGTTTTGCCATCACATCCCGGTACCAGCAATCGCCCCGCGCCACCGACCAGAAGGACGCGCACGCCTGCGGCTGCCGAGCCATCCAACACCGAGCGGGTTAGCGTGGGCAAGTCATCCTCGTGCCCTTCCGGCGGACGCAGCGCACTAATGACCAGGTCTTGACCTTTCATAGTGGGGGCTAGTTGCTGCTGATCGGATACATCTGCAGCATAGGGACGCACGTTATCGGGCAGCCTGCCAAACTGCGCCTTCGTTCTGACTACGCCGATGGCGTTATGTCCGCGTGCCAGAGCTTCACTTACAATGCGTTTGCCAACGTCCCCGGCGGCTCAGTAAACAGTAATATTCATCAAGTATCTCCTTCGTAGTGGTAGATTGGTGGACTATTTAGACTTGGCGTTGCCCAGCGTGAGCAGGGCAACGCCAGCAACAATAAGAGCAGCGCCCAGAAACAGGCCTTTGGGCGGCGCTTCGCCCTGTAGAAATATCGCGATCGGCACCGCTACAAGGGCGCCGACAGAGCCCAGAAGACTCAGCAGAACCGGCCCACCTGTTTTCTGTAGCAGGAACAGCAGCAAAAACATCCCTGCGAATACTAAGGACTGCACCGCGATCAATACGGCCGGCAGGCTCTGGTCCATCGGTACGGCGAGCGAAAGGCCGGGCAAGAGCCCGGCGCCCAGTAATATTACCGCCGCGGCAATCAGCATCCCCGGTGCCAGCGCATCGGCAGATACGCCTTTGGGCCAGCGCAACGTGCGATAAAGGTTACCAATGGCCAATAGGACTGGCCCGCCAAGGACCAGAAGAACCCAGAACACATCGGCATCGGGCGCGGAAAGTTTGCGCGCCGCCAAAATACCGGCTCCTGCCAGCGCCGCCGCCACACCCGTGCCGCGGATTGCCTGAAACTGCTCCATTTTGAGTGCCAATGCACCGACATAAGTGAGCAGCGGGGGCAGTGAGATGATCAGAGCAACAAAGCCGACACCGACATGCGGGACAGCCGAAAAGAAGACCAGATTGGAGCCGGCCACCCCAACCAGTGCGGATACGACGTAATATTCAAGCGTGTGGGCATTAACTGGAGGTAGCTCCCGGCGCAGCGCCGCCACTATCATCAGGACAAGCGCCGCGCCGACGATTGACCAACACAGAAACGCTAACGGCGGCAGGCGCGCATCGCCCGCGAGCTTTGCCAGATTTGTAGAGAGGCCCAAAAGCGCCCCGCCGGACAGAAGATATAGCAGTGGGGCTAGCCACGCCCTATGGGACGTAGATACGTTTGTTACCAGGTTCGCCATGCGGTGCGCTCCGAATATTATCTTGACATCAAGATAATTCTTATTAATCTTGATGTCAAGATACGTCCGTGTAAAACTAGGCCTTATGGATCACATCGACAGAATTCTCACACAATGGCGCCAAGAACGGCCTGATCTTCAAGTCGCTCCGATGGGCACGATCGGGCGGATCAAACAGTTGAATCAACAGCTCATGCGAGGAATGGAACAGACGTGGTCGGCGCACGGTCTGAATGGCGCGAGCTTCGATGTTCTCGCCACCCTGCGCCGTTCAGGCTCACCTTATGCACTCTCGCCTGGAGACCTGATGGCGTCGACCATGGTGACTTCGGGCACGATGACGCATCGAATCGACCAATTGGTAAAGGCCGAGCTGGTCGAACGGGTCAGGAACCCTGATGATGGTCGTGGCTTCCTGATTTCGCTTACTCCGCAAGGGCACGAGCTCATCGACAAGGCGGTTACCGCTCATGTCGAGACACAGGCCAAACTGGTCGCCGCCCTCACCGAAGAGCAACGCGCTCAACTGGATGACCTGCTGAAACGATTCTTGCGCGGATTTGAGCGCAGCTGATCTGGCTATCGACAGGTGCGCAGGGCTAATCAGGTAAAACCGGCTGAACGGTGATCTTCCCACAGGGGACCTTCATCCCATTAGTTCACGCCCATGCTGGGCGTACCCAATGAATTAAGCCGACCGTTTTGCGCTGGCGCTCCAAACGGCAGATTATTCAAGGCGTTAGCTTCCCATGGAGGTGGAATGTCACTACAAGTGATCTCATCAAACGAACTCACGCAGCGTTGCAGGCTGTCGGACGGCCGGCTAGTAGATATCGAAATTGATGATACCGGCCTGGAAATAACCGTCACGGCGGTTAATGGCGCGAAACTTGGCTCGATCGAGTTGCAAGACACTGAGCCGGGCCACTACTACCTGACGTGGATGTACCTTGATCAGGATGGAGGCGCATTCAGAAGGTGCGGCATCGGGCGCCAAGCCCTGAAATTTCACCATGAATCCTTCGGCTGTCTATTTACTGCGGCCCCAAATGATGGGA
>TARA_R110001606_G_scaffold13843_1_pt1 | contig 18229 bp, 21 predicted proteins | sample TARA_R110001606 | Tara Oceans TARA_R110001606 (sample SAMEA4398315) | marine metagenome | biome: Polar Biome; feature: [SRF] surface water layer (ENVO:00010504); material: water (ENVO:00002006), including particulate matter (ENVO:01000060) such as... | depth 5 m | reverse complement strand
ATATTAAACACTTTGTTACGCAAAAATACTGTTCAAAATATCTGAGCAATTTATACTGAGGGCAATGTCGATATGATCAGAGGTTTTAGCGTGCAGTTTACACAAGGTATGGAATATTTTTTTTCGGGCTTCAAATTAATTACCCAAAAAGGCTTGAAGCGATTTGTATTTATTCCTTTATTAATCAATATCGTGCTTTTTGGTAGCTCATTATTCTTTTTATATGGCTGGCTTACCGATGGGTTTGCTTATTTAAATGATCTATTACCAACATGGTTAAGTTGGCTGGAGTGGCTGATGTGGCCTATTGCAGTATTAGTGATTTTATTTAGCTACAGTATGCTGTTTTCGGTGATCACTAATTTCATTGCCGCGCCCTTTAATGGCTTACTCAGTGAAAAAGTAGAGCTGTATTTAACCGGGCAAAAAATTAATGATGATGGCTTAGCGGAGATAGTGAAAGATGTGCCACGAATGCTTGGCCGTGAGTGGACTAAGTTGTGCTATTACCTACCACGTGCCATTGGCTTTTTTATCTTGCTATGGATATTACCTGTTATCGGCCAAGTGTTATGGGTGATGTTTACCTGTTGGATGTATGCAGTGCAATACAAAGATTATCCGTTTGATAATCACAAAATTTGCTTTAAAGAAATGAAAGAAGACTTAAAACAAAAACAAACTCTCTCGTATGGATTCGGCTTAGCAGTATTGTTGCTTACAGCCATTCCTATCGTGAATTTAATTGTTATGCCTGTCGCTGTGTGCGGCGCAACTCGCTTGTGGGTTGATCAATACCGCCCTAACTACCGCGAATAAAAAGCTCAGAGGGGACGACAATATAAGCCATTATTAAGTCCCCTATTTGCAGCACTTTTTACACTAAAACTTGCCGTGTATTAGCAATGAAATGATGCACTTCGCGCTCAATTTTAGGATCAACTGGCTGCTCTGGAGCGCGATCATTTGGGCATGGCATCCTTGGAGTTGTGCCAAACAAACGACAAATTAATGGCCGTTCATCATATACAGTGCATCCCTTTGGACCTAAGTGTACACAATTAAATTCATTTAATGCCGCTTCGTGCTCTGCATCGCTTTTTACCGGTAATCGCGACATTTCTTCAGATGATGTTGTCACTGGACCGCAGCAATCATGGCAACCTTCAACACATTCAAACGATGGAATGTTAGCGCGTAATCGCAAGATTACTTTTTGGTTTTTGTACATTTATATTTACCTTTTATTATGCTGTGCATTCATGCCGCAACTTAACTAATTCTCCATAAACCCTATATTACGCGTTATGTGCAGTAACTTGCAATGCTATGTTAGTGTAGACTTACGCCATAACGTAAAAAGCACAGCTAATGCTGTGCTTTTATATATCTAAACTTTACAAGCTTATTAACTATATAGACTTTGTGGCACTTTCGTGACGTTCAAATGAACAGTTACTTCTTCCCTATCGTGATAAAGATGCTTAGCTTGTAATTCATAGCTTATACCGTATTTATTAAGCTCTTCTTTGATCATCGTTAAGCACTCATAAACACTGTCAAAGCGCTTTTTCATTGGCAGCTTTAAGTTAAAGATAAGTTCTTTCGCGTATGCGTTGATCGCCCAATCAATCATAAGACTGGTTACTTTGGTTGGTTTTTCTACCATATCGCATACTAACCAAGTAATATTTCTTTTCTCAGGGCGGTATTTAAAACCATCAACACGAAAGTGCTTAACTTGACCTGTTTGCATTAAATCATCATTCATTGGGCCGTTATCAATGGCGCTAACAAACATACCGCGACGCACTAGTTGATACGTCCAACCACCTGGGCAGGCACCTAAGTCAACACTGCGCATACCGGCTTGAACTCGCGCTTCACGATCTTTTTCCGCAATAAACACATTAAACGCTTCATCCAGTTTTAAGGTCGAGCGACTCGGTGCATCACTTGGCATTCTTAGTCGTAATATTCCCATAAAAAATGGGGAATTATTATAACTATATGAATGACCAACAAACGCTGTGTTATTAGTTAAAAACATGATGTGCATTACGGGGCGATTGGCTTTAGGTTCGCGTAACACGGTGTTTTGTTTCTCTAAAGCCTTTTTAAGTGGGGTAGAGATTTTTTTGCAGAAAGTTAACAGCTCCTTGCCTTCATTGGTATCGGGTGTTTCTACCCGTAGCTCTGAGCAAAGTGGAAAATCGACCGCTGCTTTTACTATTTCGCCAACACGGTCTTCGACGGGCATGTTTTCAAGTAAAGTGCCGGCAAACCACTGACGGGCAAATACCATATTTTTGAAATCAACCTTTTTGATGATTTCATCACTATGCTGCGCTTCAAAACATTCGTAAATAACATAGCCGGTATTTGGCTTTGCTTTTACATACCCAGCAAAACCTTGCTCTGCGGCATGAAATGTTATTTCTGCAGCGGCATCATTTTCAAAACCACTACGGCAGTAAATCACTACACTTGACATAAAAACCCTTTAATTGCTCTTTTGAGCGATATTCTCTATTAAAATTTAAACCGTGCTACTTGCACTAATAAAATAGTCCAACCAATAATAAAACATAAACCACCAACGGGTGTGATGGGGCCAAGCCACTTATAACCGGTGATTGCTAATAAATATAAACTGCCACTAAACAACAAAATACCAGCAATAATAAACCAACCAGCCGATGTGAGGTTAATTCCCCATTTTATTAAAATGGCAATCGCAATTAACGCAAGGCCATGCACCATCTGATACTCTGCCGCAGTTTTAAATACGCCAATAGCATATTCAGAAACACGGCTTTTTAAACCATGAGCCGCAAAGGCGCCCAACACCACTGATAGCATGCAAAATAAACTGCCAGTCATTAAAAATAGTTTAATCATGATTTTTTTCCTGCTAAAGATGCCTTTAAATATGCTGTTTAATAAAACTAGCAGCGTGCTCAGCGGCAGTTTGCACATTACCTAACTCTGTAAAGCCACTGCGTTTGCGTGGTTTTAAGGAATGATCGCCATCAGCTAGCCACACAAACTCTGGGCGTTTATCCAGTTGTAGCTGTGCTAATTCGTCACGGGTACCAAATGTATCGCGCTCGCCTTGGAGCACCATAAACGGGCATGATATTTTACCAAAATGATCAATACGTAATTTATCAGGCTTGCCTGGTGGATGAAATGGATAGCCAAATGCCAATACGCCTGAAATTGTTGGCATTGTTACTCGCTCTTCACTGACAAGCATTGATGCCATCCGCCCGCCCATTGACTTGCCACCAATAAATAACGGTAAGCTTGGCTGTACAAAGGTTAATATATGTGCAAAGTATTGCAGTAATTTAGGCGCACGATCTGGCGGGCGACGCTTATTGTTTTGCTTGGCTATTTGCATATATTCAAAGTCAAATAAGCCAACATCAATACCTTTTTCTGCCAGCAAGCTTGCCATTTTCTGCATAAATTCTGAATCACTAGCGGCTCCAGCACCATGGGCAAAAATAAATTGTGCCAAAGCGGGTTGTTGGTCACTTTTAATCCACTCGATAGTCATATTAATACTCTTGCTCTTGTTCAACTAAACTCAGCATCCACTGCTTAAACGATACTATTTTTCCTAATTCTGATTGCGTTTCACGACTTACTAAATAGTACGCATTTTTACTTTCTAAACTGTGGTTAAACGGAATAACTAAACGTCCTGCATCAATATCAGGTTTAGCAAGCACACTGTTACCAATAGCAACGCCTTGACCATGCACTGCTGCTTGCAACACCATTGATGAGTGGCTAAATATTGGTCCTTGGTTTACTTGCACATTACGAACACCGGCGGTTTTCATCCACGTTTTCCAGTTCTTACGGGTGGTATCGTGTAATAAAGTATGGTTTGCCAAATCACTTGGCTGATCCAGCGGCTTTGGCCCTGTTAATAGCATGGGGCTACACAAAGGTACTAAGTATTCGGTATGCAGTTTATGCGTTTGCACGCCACTCCAATGACCACGGCCATAATAAATAGCCACATCAACATCATCGGTGAGTGAGTTTTCGTCTTGATCTTGGGCTTTTATTCGTACATCTATCTCAGGGTGCAGTTCGTTAAATAAGCTCAAGCGTGGCACTAACCATTGAATAGCAAAGCTGGGCGTTAAACTCACGGTTAATGAGCCTTTTGCACCACGGGCTAATAGCTTTTCGGTAGCATCAATTAGCTGAGTAAATATTTCTTTAATATCTAAAAAGTAACCTTGGCCTTCTTCGGTGAGTAATAAAGAACGGTTTTTTCGCAAAAATAGTTTTAAGCCAAGATGCTCTTCTAAAGTTTTTATTTGATGACTTACCGCCGCCTGTGTGACGTATAACTCTTCAGCCGCTTTAGTAAAACTCAAATGGCGAGCAGCAGCTTCAAATGCTTTTAATGCGTTTAGTGGCGGAACACGTCGAGACATAGTGATCAAACTTAGAATTAGTTTTTCTTATGGATAAGATTATATACACATGCCAAGGAAGTGTATATTCAAGACATAAAAAAAGCGACTTTCGTCGCTTTTCTTATCACGCTTTGCGATTACAAGTCGCTGGCGCTGGTATCCAATGGGCCAAAGCTTTTAACTAAATCATCCACGGCTTTCATTTGACTTAAATAGCCTTCCAACTTACTTAATGCAAGTGCACATGGGCCATCACATTTAGCTTCATTAGGATTAGGATGCGCTTCAATAAATAAACCCGCTAACCCTAATGCCATGCCGCTGCGAGCAAGTTCTGCCGCTTGTGCACGACGACCATCGGCAGAATCACTGCGCCCACCTGGACGTTGTAAAGCATGAGTGGCATCAAAAATAACCGGAGCCATTGGTTTCATGTCATCCATACCCAGCATATCAACGACTAAGTTATTATAACCAAAGCTTGAGCCACGCTCGCACAATACAACATTGTTATTACCCGCTTCATTAAATTTAGTAATGATGTGGCGCATTTCGTGCGGGGCTAAAAATTGTGGCTTTTTAACATTAATAATTGCGCCCGTTTTCGCCATTGCGACCACTAAATCTGTTTGGCGCGCCAAAAATGCTGGTAATTGGATCACATCAACCACTTCTGCCACAGGCGCTGCTTGATGCGGCTCATGGACGTCAGTGATCAAAGGAACATTAAACGTTTTTTTAATTTCTTCAAAAATCCTTAAGCCTTCTTCCATGCCAGGACCACGGTATGAATTAATTGATGAACGGTTTGCTTTATCAAATGACGCTTTAAACACATAAGGAATATTAAGCTTAGTGGTCACTTCTACATAATGCTCGGCGATACGCATTGCTAAATCACGAGACTCAAGTACATTCATGCCACCGAACAATACAAACGGTTTTTCGTTTGCCAGTTCAATATCATTAATTTTAATTAAATGGTTGTTCATTTTTATTCCTTAAGGTGCAACTGCTTGCATCATTAAACCACAAATATATGCCATATACGTGCCTACGCCATAGCCCAGAACGGCTAATAATACCCCAACTGGCGCAAGCGATGGGTGAAATGCCGAAGCAACCACAGGTGCCGATGCCGCACCGCCCACATTCGCTTGTGAGCCAACGGCCATATAAAATAGCGGCGCTTTAATTATTTTTGCCACAATTAACATTAAACTGGCGTGGGTAAGCATCCAAATTAAGCCAATGACGAAATACATAGGCGATTCAAATATAGCCGTAATATTCATATGAAGGCCAATTGATGCCACTAAAATATACAAAAAGCTGGAGGCTACTTTAGATGCGCCAAAGGCTTCAATATGACGTACTTTAGTAAACGACAATGCAATACCTATGGTCGTCGAAATAACAATTAACCAAAAGAACTTGCTGTTTAAGCTATATTCTTGTGCCCATGGAAAATTAGCGCCAAAGTAAGGTCCTAAAAAGTCTGCACAAAAATGCGCAAGACCGGTAATACCAAATGCAATTGCAATGATCAGCATATAATCATTGAGTGTTGGCAGACGTGCGTGCTCGGCTTGGTATTTTTCAACGCGATTTTTTAACTCTTCAATCGCGCTAGTATCCGCGCCTGTTTTCGCATCAATGGCTTTATGGTTGGCAGCCATTAACAGTAATACTGCCATCCATAAATTAGCGACAATCACATCTACCGTAACCATTGCTGAGAATATATCTCCGCCAACTTCAAACATTTCTTTCATCGATGCTTGGTTTGCACCACCACCAATCCAGCTTCCAGCAATCGTGGTCATGCCACGCCATACTGCATCAGGGCCATGACCACCGACTGCTTCTGGATACACTGCGCTCATGATCAAAATGGCCAACGGGCCGCCGATCACAATACCCGCAGTACCGGTTAAAAACATAATTAATGCTTTCGGACCAAGATTAATAATGGCACGTAAATCAATACTAATGGTCAGTAAAATTAAGCACGCCGGAAGCAAGTAACGTGATGCTACAAAGTACACATTAGATGAATGACCATCAACAATGCCAAAAGTATTCAATAGTGAAGGTAAAAAATAGCACAGTAATAATGCTGGGACATATTTGTAAAACTTTTTCAGTGCGCTATTTTGACTGTTCGATGTTTTAAAAATAAAGCCTAATATTACTGCTAATAAACCAAAGACAACCGCGTCATTGGTGATCAGGGCAGTATGGGCGTCAGCCATGTAAATTCCTTAAAAGTTAATGGTGAGTTTTGTGATTATCTTCGAGTTCTTCAAGTTGATGCTGAATAATATCAATTGCAGGATCATCTGGACACTCATCGATAAAAAATTGTAAGTCGTCACGTGCCATTTTCGGACAATCAAGCTGGTTAAGTAAATAGCCTCTGTCGCGTCTTTCGTACGGATCATCGCCTATTAGCTCCATCAGCATCTCAACACAGCTCAAAGCATGACCAAATTTATTACTGCTAATAAAGGCCCACTTTTGTTGTGCTAGATAAAGCTTATACACTTCTTCGTCAAAAATGAGCTCAAGCGGCTCTTGCTCATCACCATTTTCTTCACTGGCGTTTTCAGGAATAATATACCAACTTTGTTGACCTGAACTCGGCTCAAGTAAATAACCTTCCTCATCGCTAATAGCAACATGGACATTTATTTCACTATTATTAATCGTTACATTTGCATCAAAACCTGCATGGTTCAGCAAATGGCATAATAAAATACCCAGTGTTGTTTCAGAACCACTGCGCATACTCAGCATATAGCTAAAACTATTTAAGGTGTATTCTGGGACTTTTAAACTGGATACGCTAAATAACCACTGAGTAAAAAACATGTCAACCAACGCATCAAACCGTTCGTGAATATCAGGGTATTGTTGGCATAGTTCGGTGACTTGATTTTCAAAGTCGCTCAGTGTGGCAAAGCTATCACTTAAATCAGCTTGAGGATCCCACTTCGCTTCAGCGCTTATACAACGATACAACGCTTGGGGAACGAATGTGTCAAAAGCCTCATCTTGATAGGATTCATTTTGATCTTCAAACCAAGGGGTGGTCATTAATACGGCAACATCTTTAATAGAAAATGAATGACTAGTTTACCTATTTTTTTACACAGATACCAACGTAGCGCGCTAGATTAACGTTCAAAGACTGTTTAGTGCAGCCTTTGAACACGTTTAGTTACAAAATAAACGCTGTTTTGGCAACCGCCAGCTTACCAATGAAGGCAATGACCGCAGTCGTAACAACTAAAAACACAATTTTTATACTGGTTTTTTGCTGTTTACTGGCAATAATACCCAGTACAATGTACGCCACTACAAGAATAATCTTTTCAAGCAGCCAGGTTTGTTCTAGTGGATTAATTTTTGCAATTGCCATCAGCGCGAAAGCTGAAATAAGTAAAAACGTATCGGTTGCGTGACTACCAATAAATACCAATTTATTTTTAGCGATTGCACCACTGCCGAGGCGAGAAAATGAACGTACATAAAATAGAACAATGCTTAAAACTGCAATTGCCATGTGTGTGTGTTTGACTGCTAAATAATCCATATGCCCCTAACTACTCATTAATGTTAAAAAAGAAATTGTACCAATGTTATTAAACATACTCATTCTAATGCGTTAAATAACTCACCAGTTCAATGCACTGGGTATTATTTTTTAATCTGGAAAACGGGTTAAAATTTCTTCAAGCTCCGCTAGGTTGTCGTTAAATGCATCGACCAGTTTAGGCTCAAAGTGTTTGCCTTTTTGCTGATTGATTTCATTAACGACATCATCAAGCGTCCACGCTTCTTTGTAACAGCGTTTATGGCGCAGCGCATCGTACACATCTGCAAGCGCCACTATACGGCCAAAGATATGAATGTCTTGTCCTTGCCTTCCTTGTGGGTAACCTGAACCATCCCATTTTTCATGGTGATCACGTGCAATTTGAGCACCCGCATTAACGATTTCTCGACGAGAGCCTTGTAAGATAAGGTAACCTTTTTGAGTGTGCGTTTTCATGATTTCCCACTCTTCGCAGGTCAATTTACCCGGCTTATTTAAAATAGCGTCAGGAATACCGACCTTACCAACATCATGAAGTGGCGACGCTAAACGAACTAAGTCAGCCTCACGTTTCGATAAACCATACGCCAGTGCTAAAGTATTACATATATGCGAAACCCGCTTAACATGATTACCTGTTTCGGTTGAACGCTGCTCCAGAGCTTCACTTAAACGAAGCACTAACTCTTGCTGAGTAGCTTCGACCTCGGATTGTAATTGCACATTCTCATACGCTAACTGTACATTTTGCGAAAATATTTCAATCAAATGGCGCTGTGTATCCGATAAGTCGTGTGGAATACCAGATATAAAAAGCATTGAATTATGATTATGTTCGCTGCAACAGTATGCAAACAAATAATTGTCTTTATAAACAATGTTTTTATCTCTAAATGCTTGCTTACATGCTGATAGCTGCTCGGTATTCAAGACCTCTTCAATTGCTTTACCTTCGCTGCGTTCAAAATCGCCTCGCCCAGAAAATACCACTAATTTATGCTGATTATCTTGTGGATTACCTGCCACTAAACTGGTGGCGTACATTGCTTGATCAACGGTGCCGAGCAACGATGTTAATTGTTGCATCACCCCTTCAATAAAATGATCAAGTGAGTGCGCTGAAAAAATATCTCGAGATGCTTTAATGATTTTTTCAAGCCCTTGACGAGATTGTTCAATCGATAAAATATCGCGATAAGAACGTAAGCTCGACATCACTACAGTAAATAGTTTTTGTGCGGTAAGTTCTGTTTTTGATTTGTAGTCATTGATATCGTAATTAACAATAACTTGGCGCTCTGGCGCTTGGCCGGGTTGACCAGTACGAAGGATAATACGGATATGATTATTTTTAGCGACTTCACGAATATATTGCGCGACTTTCAAGCCTGCATCGTCGGTTTCCATCACCACATCAAGCAGTACTATTGCAGCATCGGGATTATTATCTATCTGTACTTTAGCCTCAGCCCCTGAGTATGCACTAATAAACTCTAAACGCTTGTCTTGAAACTCAAAATCACTTAATGCCAGTTTCGTGACGGCATGAACCTCAGGCTCATCATCAACAATGATGACTTTCCATGTCCCCTTAACTACATCACTTTCTACTTCTTGTGGTTCATCCGAAAACAAAAAATCATCCATCATACTGAGTCCTCAAAGCGTTTATTTTGCTCTCGCACTGTAATTGTTATAGTTATCCTGGCCACTGTGCGAGCGTTACACGATCGTTATTTGCTAAATCTTTAACTGTAAGTATATTTGTATACGCCATTTGTGCAAAAAAACTATGCACTTTAGTACTTTGTTGATATCCATGCTCAATAACAAGGTAACCATTTGACGTTAAAAAATTGCGTGCTTGAGTAATAATATACTTGATATCAGCCATACCGTCATCATCGGCAACTAACGCAGAAAGTGGTTCAAAACGTACGTCACCTTGATTTAAGTGAATATCATCATATTCGATATACGGCGGATTACTAACTATTAGATCAAACTTTTGTGCTGTAACTTGGCTAAACCAATCACTTTGCACAAAGTCTACATTAATAAAGCCTAACCGCTGCTTATTTGTATTCGCAAGCGCTACAGCATCAGTAACCCTATCAACCCCTGTGATTTGCCAAAGTGGCATTTCGCTGGCAAGTGCAAGCGCAATTGCACCAGTCCCAGTGCCTAAATCAAGCACTTTAGCGGCCACAGGTAAAGGTAAACTGAGCGTATATTCAACCAGTGTTTCGGTATCTGGACGGGGGATCAGCGTAGTGGGATTAACCTGCAGTGGCAAACTCCAAAATTCACGCGTGCCCGTTATATGAGCCACTGGCTCACCTGTTAAGCGACGTTGACAATAACTTTCGAATAGCTGTTGTTGTTGCGGTGTTAACTTTTGTTCTGGCCAGCTAAATAAGTAGCTACGTGGTTTTTGTAATACGTCGAGCAATAATACTTGAGCGTCTAATTTGGCACTATCGCTGCTACTTTGCAGCAGCAAAGTAGCACGCGAAACAGCACTTTCAATCGTGTCGGTCACGATTACTCATCACCCATAGCGGCTAGTAAATCAGCCTGATGCTCTTGCATTAGCGGCTCAATCACACAACCTAAGTCGCCGGCAACTACCTCATTTAAACGGTATAAAGTGAGATTGATACGGTGATCTGTAATACGTCCTTGCGGATAGTTATAAGTACGAATACGTTCCGAACGGTCACCGCTACCGACTAAGTTACGACGCTCTGATGCTTCAGCCGCGTGGCGTTTTTCATCTTCCGCTTGTTGTAAACGTGCAGCAAGCACTGACATCGCTTTCGCGCGATTTTTATGCTGTGAACGTTCATCTTGACACTCAACCACTACACCTGTTGGTAAGTGGGTAATACGAATTGCCGAGTCAGTTTTATTAACGTGCTGACCACCGGCACCTGAGGCACGGAACGTATCAACTTTAATATCAGCGGTATTAATTTGAATCGCTTCAGCTTCTGGCACTTCAGCCATTACCGCAACAGTACACGCAGAGGTATGTACTCGTCCTTGCGATTCAGTTTCTGGCACACGTTGTACCCTGTGAGCACCAGATTCAAACTTCAATTGCCCATACACGCCTTCACCACTAATGTTAGCAATGACTTCTTTGTAACCACCGTGCTCACCTTCATTGGTGCTCACAATCTCTACTTTCCACTTTTTAGTTTCAGCATAACGGGTATACATACGGAATAAATCACCAGCAAAAATGGCTGCTTCATCGCCCCCCGTGCCGGCACGTACTTCTAAAAACACATTATTATTGTCGCGCGGATCTTTTGGTAGCATCAACACTTGTATTTGATCTTCGATAGCAAGGATTTGCGCTTTGGCTTCTTTGTATTCTTCTTGCGCCATCTCACGCATATCAGGATCCGAATCCTTTAGCATTTCTTCTGCTGTAGCAACATCATCTTGTGTTTGCTGATAGCCTAAAAATGCTTTAACAATTTCTTCCAACTCAGAATATTCTTTTGAAAGCGCACGAAAACGATTTTGGTCGCTAATAACTGACGGATCACTTAGCAGCGCTTGTACTTCTTCATAACGCTCTACTAAGGTTTCTAACTTACGATAAACGGACTCTTTCATGTAACTGCTATTCCTGATCAATACCTAACATTTTCTTTAATTGGCTTAACTGAGCAACTTCACCTTTTTTAGCCGCATCTTGAATTGCACGGGTAGGCGCGTGCATTAGGCGGTTGGTTAACTTGTTGGCCAGCTCTAAAATAATTTTTTCTGCGTCTTTACCGGTATTTAATTGGCTTATTGCCTTATCAACCAGCTCAGACTTAATATCGTGTACATCTTGGCGATAAGAACGGATCAGATCGACAGAGTCGAGTGAACGCATCCACATCACAAATTCCGCACAGCGCTGGGTAATAATCACTTGCGCTTCATCGGCGGCTTGTTCTCTTGAAGCGATATTTTCGCTTACTATTGCCTGTAAGTCATCAACCGAATACAAATAGGCCGCATCTAATTCACCAACTTGGCTTTCAATATCGCGCGGTACTGCAATATCAATAAATAACATTGGCTTATTACGGCGTTGTTTTAGCGCTTGTTCAACTACCCCTTTACCAATAATTGGCAAAGTACTTGCTGTCGAACTGATCACTATATCCGCCTGATGTAAGCGTTCAGGTAACTGCGCTAACGCAATAACGTCGGCATTAACATCTTCTGCCAGTAGGCGTGCACGCTCTATGGTGCGATTCGCCACGGTGATCTGTTGTGGTTCATTTTGATATAGATGTTTCGCTACCAGCTCAATTGTTTCCCCGGCACCAATTAATAGCACTTTGGTTTTATCTAACTTGCCATATATATGTTTAGCTAAATTAACCGCAGCATAAGCAACAGACACCGCACTGGCGCCTATATCGGTTTCCGTTCTTACTTGTTTTGCTACCGAAAAGGTTTTTTGAAATAACCGGTCAAATACCACACTCACCGAATTGTGATTTTTGGCGCTATTATAAGCTTGCTTTATTTGACCAAGAATTTGCGGTTCACCTAGCACCAGAGAATCTAGGCCACATGACACACGCATTAAATGATTGATAGCATCATTATCTTGATGACAATATACATTACTGCTCAGTTCGTATTCATCCAAACCGTGGAAACTAGCTAACCATTGCAACAGTATTTGGGAATTTTGCTGAGCGAGGCTACAATAGATTTCTGTTCGGTTACATGTGGACACAATAACCGCTTCATTAAACTGATCGTGATCGCTCAGTTGCTGTAATGCTTCTGACAATTGCTCAGGCGAAAAGGCAACCTTTTCGCGTAATTCTACAGATGCGGTTTTATGATTAATACCAAGTGCTACTATGGTCATATGTGCCAAATATTGCTAAGCCGTGCTCGAAAGACGATAATTTTACCAAAAATCAGCGGAATATGGAAAGTAAGGAACGACATTTGATTCGACTATATTTGATTTTACTCATATTTTTTTTATTTTTAAGTGGTTGTGCGCAGCAAATTAGCCCTCAAACAGCTCTTTATGACGATTGGAAGTCGCAATTATCACAACAAACCAATTGGCAAGTTGAAGGAAAACTGGCTTTTATTAGTCCAGATGAACGCCAATCAGCAAACTTAAATTGGCAACAACAAGAACAGTTAAACCAACTTATTTTAACGAGTTTTATCGGTACCCGTGTTTTAGCATTAACACAAAATACTAACGGCGCTGAACTTGAATACGATGATCACATTTACCATGACATTAATGCATCGCGCCTGCTTGCTAGGCTCACTGGTTTTAATATACCGATGGACAGCGCCGATAATTGGTTAAAAGGCACTGTTGACGATCCAAGTTTGCAAGTTGATGAACTAGGCCGAGCAAAAAATGTAACTTGGCACGCACCCGATGGCGATCAATGGCAAATAAGCTATGCTGATTACCAACAATACGCCGGATTTTGGTTACCTAAAAAGCTCACGTTAAAACACCAAGATATTAAAATAAAAATTCAACTTTACGAGTGGCACTTTAACTAACATGACTACGCACACTATGACTTCATTTTCGTTATTGGCTCCTGCCAAACTCAATTTATTTTTACACATTAATGGCCGTCGTGAAGATGGCTATCATGAACTGGAAACCTTATTTACTTTTTTAAATTATGGCGATCAACTCACATTTACTTTGACTGAAACAACTGAAATTGAAGTCACTGGTGACACCACCGATATCCCCCTAAAAGATAATTTGATCTATAAAGCGGCCGTTTTATTACAAAAACACACAAATTCCCTTTTTGGCGCAAAAATAAATTTAACTAAAATATTACCAATGGGAGGCGGCGTTGGTGGTGGTTCTTCAGATGCGGCCAGCACACTTTTAGCGCTTAATAAATTATGGCAATGCCAGTTATCACTATCTGAATTAGCAGCGCTTGGCGTGCAGTTAGGCGCAGATGTGCCGGTGTTCATTAACGGCAAAAGCGCCCTAGCTCAAGGCATTGGCGAGAAGTTAGTGAATGTAGAGCTGCCGTCAAAATGGTATTGTGTAGTGCATCCAAGTGAACATGTCAGCACCGCGAAAATTTTTACTCACCCAGATTTAAAACGCAATACACCGAAGCTAAAAGGCCACTGGCAGCAACAAACATTAGCCAACGATTGCGAGCCTTTAGTTAAAAAGCTCTGCCCTGAGGTTGAAAAGACCCTCCAGTGGTTGCTAAAATACGCTCCGTCGAAGATGACTGGCACAGGTTCATGCTGTTTTGTTGAATTTGCCACGCAAAAAGAAGCGCAACATGTTCTTGAAAATCTCCCCCATAACTGGGACGGTTTTATTGCCAGCAGCGTTAATATCTCTCCTGCTCATACGCAGTTGGACGCTATACATTGAAGCAATGAAGTAACGTACAAGTAAATAAAGTTTAAGTTAATAAGCTATACTTTTTTTATCGCTTATTAGTCCAAAAATTCAGTGCCTGAGGAACCCTACCGTGCCTGACATGAAGCTCTTCGCTGGTAACGCAACACCTGAGTTAGCTCAAAAAGTTGCAAAACGTTTATATATTGAAGTTGGCGATGCTGTTGTTGGCCGTTTTAGCGACGGTGAGATCAGTGTTCAAATTAATGAAAATGTTCGTGGCTCGGATGTTTTTATTGTGCAATCAACCTGTGCCCCTACTAACGATAACTTGATGGAGCTTATTGTAATGGTTGATGCCTTACGTCGTGCATCTGCAGGTCGTATAACAGCCGTCATTCCTTATTTTGGTTATGCACGTCAAGATCGCCGCGTGCGCTCTGCTCGCGTACCAATCACAGCAAAAGTTGTTGCCGATTTCTTATCAAGTGTAGGTGTTGACCGAGTTCTAACGGTTGATTTACACGCTGAGCAAATCCAAGGCTTCTTTGATGTACCAGTTGATAATGTGTTCGGTAGCCCAGTGCTACTTGAAGATATGAAAGAGCGTCAATTTGATGATGTTGTTGTTGTATCACCTGATATCGGCGGTGTAGTTCGTGCCCGTGCTATTGCTAAGTTATTAAACGATACCGATCTTGCCATTATTGATAAGCGTCGCCCACAAGCGAATGTTTCTCAAGTAATGCACATTATTGGTGACGTTGAAGGCCGTGACTGTATCATCGTTGATGATATGATCGATACTGGCGGTACCTTATGTAAAGCAGCTGAAGCACTTAAAGAACACGGTGCTAAGCGAGTATTCGCTTACGCTACTCACCCTGTACTTTCTGGCCAAGCATTAGAAAACATTCGTAACTCAGTAATTGATGAAGTGATTGTAACTGACTCAATTCCACTGTCTGCTGAATTAAAAGCAATTGATAAAATTAAAGTGTTAACACTTGCAGACATGCTAGCTGAAACAATTCGCCGTATCAGCAATGAAGAATCTATTTCAGCGATGTTCGAACACTAAACTTGGTTTAGTTAAAATATCCTGATGTAATAAAGCGCCTCGTTGGCGCTTTTTTTATGTATCGTGTTTCTTTTAATTAGTCGCGGTGGTATGATAGCGCGCCTTTTGGCTAGGGACCTTGGTCGCAAAGGCCCTACACTATTTAATTATTGGAGACATCATGTCTAACGAAACATATACATTTAATGCAGAATTACGCACAGCTACGGGTACAGGTGCGAGCCGCCGCCTACGTCGTGAAGATAAAATCCCTGCGATCCTTTACGGTGCTGACAAAGAAGCTGCATCACTTACTTTTGAACACAAAGATATTATCAAAGCACAAGAAAGTGAAGGTTTTTACACTCACATCCTTACTCTTGATATCGCTGGTGAAAAAGTTGAAGCTATCCTTAAAGATATCCAACGTCACCCGTTCAAGCCTAAAATCACTCACCTTGATTTCCAACGTGTAGATGCTACCCACAAACTTAACACTAAAGTACCAGTTCACTTCATCGGTGAAGAAGCGGTAACTAAAGCGGGTAACACTGTAGTTCACCAATTAACAGAAATCGAAATCACGTGTCTTCCTAAGTCACTTCCTGAATTCGTAGAAGTTGACGTAGCTGGCCTAGTTGCTGGTGACTCAATACACATCTCTGACGTTAAACTTCCAGCAGGTGTTTCATCTGTTGATTTAGCGAAAGGTGCTGATCACGACCAGTCTATCGTAACTATCAAAGCTAACAAAGCTGCGCCAGTTGAAGACGAAGCTGCAGAATAAATTTTAAGGTTTGCACCTTGAATTCTATTCAAATGCTTGTGGGCCTGGCTAATCCAGGCCCCGAATACGCAAACACACGCCACAATGCAGGTGCTTGGTTCATCGAGCAACTCGCTGCACGCTACAACTGTACGCTAAAACACGATCCTAAGTATCACGGCCTTACCGGCAAAGTGATCATCCAAGGTCAAGAATTCAAATTACTGATCCCTACTACTTATATGAATTTAAGTGGTAAAGCTGTCGGTAGTTTAGCCAACTTTTTCAAAATTCCTGTTGAGAGCATTCTAGTTGCCCATGACGAAATGGATTTAGAACCCGGTGTTGCCAAATTAAAAAAAGGTGGCGGACACGGTGGCCATAATGGTTTAAAAGACATTATTGCAAAGATGGCAAATCAAAAAGATTTCATGCGTTTGCGCGTTGGCATAGGTCATCCAGGACACCGTGAAATGGTGACCGGATGGGTGCTTGGAAAAGCAGCCAAAGAAGACCAAGAGAAAATGGATGCCGCAGTAGATGAAGCAGTTCGTTGTATGGAAATACTTGCAAAAGACGGTGTGTTAAAAGCACAAAACAGACTACATTCGTTTAAGCCATAATTGGTTAAGCGGATCTAAACAAGGTATCTTAACTATGGGTTTCAAATGTGGCATCGTCGGTTTGCCTAATGTTGGTAAATCAACACTTTTCAATGCATTAACCAAAGCGGGTATTGAAGCCGCTAACTTTCCTTTTTGTACCATCGAGCCAAATACGGGCGTGGTACCGGTGCCAGATCCTCGTCTAGACGAACTTGCAAAGATTGTAAAACCACAACGTATTCTTACAACGAGTATGGAATTTGTGGATATTGCGGGTCTTGTAAAAGGCGCATCGAAAGGGGAAGGTCTTGGTAACCAGTTTTTAGCTAACATTCGTGAAACCGATGCAATTGGCCACGTAGTGCGCTGCTTTGAAGATGACAACATCATTCACGTTGCAGGTACCATTGATCCTGCTGATGATATTGATGTGATCAACACCGAGTTAGTACTTGCTGATATGGATAGCGCTGAAAAAGCCCTTTTCCGTAACGCGAAAAAAGCCAAAGGTGGCGATAAAGACGCAAAAGAACAAAATGCCGTACTTGAAAAAGTAAAAGTACACCTTGATGAAGGCTTAACTTTACGTTCTTTAGCATTAACTAAAGAAGAAAAAGCGGCTATTAGCTCTGTTAACTTCTTAACAATCAAACCAACTATGTACATTGCTAACGTAGCTGAAGATGGTTTTGAAAATAACCCATATCTTGACCGTGTACGCGAAATTGCTGCTGCTGAAGATGCTGTTGTTGTGCCTGTATGTGCCGCGATTGAATCTGAGCTTTCGGAACTAGATGAAGAAGATAAACTTGAGTTTATGGCCGATCTTGGTCTGGATGAGCCAGGTTTGAATCTAGTGATCCGTGGTGGTTATGAGTTACTTCATTTACAAACCTACTTTACTGCAGGTGTAAAAGAAGTACGTGCATGGACAATCCCAGTAGGTGCAACTGCGCCACAAGCTGCAGGTAAAATCCACACTGACTTTGAGCGTGGCTTTATCCGTGCACAGACCATCGCTTTTGATGACTACATCGCCTATAAAGGTGAAAGTGGTGCAAAAGAAGCAGGTAAGATGCGCCAAGAAGGCAAAGAATACATAGTTAAAGATGGCGATGTAATGAACTTCTTGTTCAATGTTTAACACCATCCCAGTGTGACCTATCACCTTTAGTGATTTTTAAAGGCTCGTTTTTACGAGCCTTTTTTATTTTTGCACTATCATTAAATATCAGCTGTTGTGAATAAGTCACAATAAAGCAGTTAAAAAAACACCATTTTTATTAAAATTTAGCCTGTTAGCCTATTTTTCCCGCAAACAAACCAAGATACGTGTTTTTTTGCAAAAAAGGTGTTGACGG
>TARA_R110001606_G_scaffold220542_2_pt1 | contig 18257 bp, 9 predicted proteins | sample TARA_R110001606 | Tara Oceans TARA_R110001606 (sample SAMEA4398315) | marine metagenome | biome: Polar Biome; feature: [SRF] surface water layer (ENVO:00010504); material: water (ENVO:00002006), including particulate matter (ENVO:01000060) such as... | depth 5 m | reverse complement strand
GGGTATAAATTTTACGGGAGGAGTTGCAACATTAAACCTTAGTGGAGCAAGTAATACAACTACTGCCGCAGCTTCACAAACAACTAATTATTGCTGGAGATCTAGTGCTGTTCACTGTTCACATAAGAATGTAACATTTGGAACAGTAGCTTATATTCCTGGAGATTTAATGTTCTACAGCGATGGAAAATATATATATGATTCTACTCATACTCTTATGACGGATCAAACTGGTACAGTGCTTCCAGGCGGAACTCCTTTATTAGCTGGAGGAGGAGGGGGAGGTTATTTAAATACAAACTCAGCATCCCAACAATGTATCGTAGTACCGGCACCAGCCGGAGGTAAAACAAGTGGGGTATACAATCAATACTACTTATTTTACCAAACAATAAAAAACGGACCTCTCTATTCATGTATTATTGATATGACTTTGAATAGTGGTAAAGGACAAGTGCTTACAGCTAGTAAAGATAATATTGTTTCAGCAACTTCTTGTGAAGCACTAACTTCTACAAATACTCAAGCTATCACTGAAGAATGGTTTGTTTATGACTTACCTGCCATGACTACTTGCAACGACTCGGCTAATCAATATATTAGAGGATATAAGATTGATGCGGGAGGTATAGGTCCAGCATTTATGGCCGTTGATTTGTACGCTGGTGCTAATTTCTTTGGGTCCATACCGGCGGGGACTGGATTAGATAGTATGGCTAGATGTAAACTAAAAGTAGATTACCAAAATAGACAAATAGGACTTTTATCTATGAAAGGTGAATATAGTAACACAACTGGCTGTGTTACACCTCCAACTAATACTATACATCTCACGACAGTATACTCTATAGAGATGGTAAATGGAACAGCTAATGGACCGGGAGGTCAATCAGAAATTGGAGCGGCTGGAACTAATTCCCAAATAGTTTCTAGGTACTACTCTAACTTTGGGGCTTGGATGACAGACTTTGAATTCTCCCCTTCTGGAGAGAGTATTTGGACCATACTTAGTGATCAAGATATTGTTGGATTTGGAATGTGTTGTAAATTAAGCAGACTTAATCTAATAGATGCTTTTACGTCTGGGGTAGCTAATCAAAATGTTATGATATATGGTAGTACGCAATTATGTGAACTTCCCGGAGAACCTCTTAATAGTGCAAATACTCCAGGTAATGGAGCACATGGTTGGGATATGCAACTAGCTCCAGATGGTAAGATTTATTGTGTTCTAAACCAAGGAAATGATACCCAATCTTGGACTTTACCATCAGGTAACCAACCAAATAATACTAGTTTATTAGTTATTGAAGACCCTAATATGACTACTATTCCGGGACCTACATATGCAGCATTAAATCTTTCAGCTTTTGATCTTGGGAGTAGACATATAGGTACAGGATTACCTACATATTTATCTGCTTCATGTGCTTGTGATTCAGTAAATATAACTTCTCCAGTAGTTTCTAATACTTTAATAAGCTGTTCAGATCCTTTATGCGGTCCTCCACAAACTGGATGTTATAAATTAACAGAATGTGATTGTACAGGAGGGACAGCATTTAACTCTTGTTCAGTAAATGATCCTAGTACGATGCCAGCAGATATGATTACATATGGTAAGAGCTGGTCGGCCGTTTGTGATTCCGGTGTGGGCCAAAGATGGCCTGATCTAGTTAATGCTATACAAAATCTAGGAACAACAGCATCACCTGGAATAAATCAAACAGTAAATTTTAGTTTTAGTTTTATTCAGGCTGCATCAAATTTAGTTTCCCATATGGGGAATAGTGTAGGGCCTACTGTAGCGGTAGAGCAATTAGCTGGAGCAACAGGAAGTGGTCCTACTTGTTCTAGTTATAATAAAACATATGTACAAACTCACGCTCAATGGAGTGCTGAGATAGATAGTATGTTTAATGAAATAAAAGTATTATTTGAAGGTATGTTCAATGCATCATGTGGGTATGGAGCAAATCTTACTGTAAACTTTACTAATCTTGGTTATGAAAGTGCGCCAGCTACTTTTGGTGGTGTTTCTATGGCCCCAGGTAATAGTGTTTCCTTTACTGACTCCAATGGAGTAAGTAATATAGGAGACTTTAGAGTTGGTATGATGGATTATGGAACTATATTTTGTCCTTGTACTCAAGGATGTCAGATGGGAGTATTAGCAGCATGCTTAAATGCTCCTTTAAATTCTTGTGTTCCAGGGCTTACTAAAAGTGTACCTTGGGCTGGAACTCTTTTGTTTGATGTTAACGAAGACTGGAGATCTGATGTAATGGGTCAACCTGTAGTAGGAAATTCATTTAGTATTAAGAGAGTTGGAATACATGAGATACTACATGCATTTGGTTTTGGGCATGATTTTTTAACATTTGGAGGTGTAGGTCCAGCAGGAGATTGTTCTGTTATATGTACTTGCCCTTGTTATCAAGGGGGTGTCACTTGTCCTGGATTAAATAATTGTGAAACATTTCCAGGATCAGGTGTTATTGTTCCTTGTTGTCCCGGAATAACGCCAAACCCAGTTGCTCTAATGAGTCCATACTCTACAATGAATGCATTCGCTACTGACTTTCCTGCAGGATTATTAGGCCCGGAAGGGATTTATGATAGACGAGCTACTTGTGGTATCTATGGTGAAGTGAGTGCGAATTATGGATGTATGGATGGAACTTGTTTAGGCGGTTGTAATTATGTAATAGAATATTCTGATGATCCAGTTTTAGCCGGATACTTAGGAGGAGTAATAACATGGGATAATGGAGACGCAGCGGGAGAAAGATGTTGGGAAGTAGAATGGGTAACTCCAATACCTCCATTAGCAGTCTTAATAAATCCTGTTGTAGTTGTAACTGGAAGTGCTTTATTAACCTGTGCTGATTGTATAACTACAGGGTCTAGTTGTTATGAGCTAATTCTTTGTCAGTGCAATACAACTGGTGGAGCTCCAGCTAGTATAATAACAAATACAGATATGTCTCTTTATTGTGGATTATTACCTTCAGCGCAAACTGTAGAAATAGCAGCATATCCAGGAGTATGTTATGAGATTAATTGTACTCCTTTTATTTGTAACCCACCACCTATGCCTGTTGCAGTAGTAGTTACTACTACATTTTTAAATTGTCAAGATTGCTGTACTGTTAGTAGTACATGTTATGAATTATGTCCGTGTTCTGGGGTAGTTTCAGGAGGCGGTAACCCAAACCAAGACTGTTCAGCTAAAACTCATGTAACTCCAGGTTCACAATATGATGCATCGACTTTTCCTGACTATGTCTCAACACCCGCTAATGGACTTACATCTACTGACTATAGAACACTAAAGTTTGAGTCTAACCAAACTAACCTAACACCTTGTAATAATGATATTACTCAAAATTGTGGAGGTACCGGTACTATGGGGTCAGGAGAATTTGCTACTGGGTCATGGTTTATAATGACCGACTGGGGGGGACAAGCTGCTGGTTACTCAGCTATATATTATTATACTTGGGATTCACTTCTAGTTGAAGCGATAGCTAATGGTCATGCTTTAGCAGGGATGAATAGAACTCAAGTATCGACGTATGGTCCGTTCATTGCAGCAAGTACATCTACTGGTCTTTCACTTGGTAGTGATGTTGACCCTTGTTGTTGTTCAGGTGTTGCATGTACTACTGTAACAACAGACCTTTCGGGTGAAGTAGGACAAGTAATTACATTAGGACCAGGACCACCTGCGCCTTTAGTAGAAGATGAATGTTACACAGTTAGTGTATGTGGCTTATGTAATCAGGCGGGAGGTGCGTGTACTCCTCTGGGCGCAGTAACAATAGCTACTGGTCCATTTGCTGATTGTAATGATTGTACAATAGTTCAGACATGTGATTGTTATTTACTAAGAGATTGTTCAAATCCTGCGCTTATAATTAATAATGTATGTACCTCAACAGATTTAGATACCCATTTCTTAAATGGTGATATAATACAGATAAATGGTAATACAGTAAACTGTTATACTATAGAGTGTGGAACTCAATGTAATCCAGCTATGTGTATTACGGTATCAGTTACTAATGATTTTTCATCGTGTGCTTTATGTTTAGGTGCGCAGATGTGGGAATGTGATCCATTAGGAGGTTGTGGTTGTACACCATCAGCGGGAGGTGGATACACATCTGAAGGATTATGTTTAGCTTCTCCAGGATGTTGTCCACCAGTTATAGAGTATGAGTGTGAAGCACTTACTTGTAATTGTGTTCCATGTTTAACCGGTAGCTGTCCTGCTTATAATATAGGACCAACAAGCGCAGATAATCTAGCGGCTTGTTTAGCAGATACAACTGGTTGTTGTACTAATACACCTGTTACTTATGATTGTAATTATGATGTATCCTCTAATGCATTTAGTTGTGCTGATCCAGGAAATGGTACAGGTTATTTTACTGGAGCTACAGCATTAGCAGATTGTAATGCTTGTGTATCAAGTAACTGTCCTCAATGTCAAGTAGAGTCTTGGAATTGTATAACTACTCTTGGAGTAAGTACTTGTGTAGACCCAGGAACAGGAGCAGGAGTTTTTAATAATACAAATGGAGGATTAGCAGCATGTATAAGTTGTACTGGTTGTCCATTAGATCCGAGTTGTGTGGGAACCTCAGTAAGTTTTGATTGTGACCCAGTTTATGGATGTATACAAAATTGGTTCGGTACTGGCCAATACCCAGATATAGCAACGTGTGCTACAAGCTGTCCAAGTTATGATCCGGGACCAGGAGACTTTGAGGGAGATTGTGTGAATTGTTTCACAGAATTAGAAATGAAATCATTACTTGAGAAAGTTGCAGACATCTGTGATGAGTGCGACGTACCTTATGGGTTAACTGAACAAGAAGTAAGTTGTGAACCAGATTCATGTTTTGGTGATTCGAACATATACTTTATGATAGATGTTACTTCTACTTTTGGAGGGACTCTTGTAACAAAACTACAAGGTATATTAGACTTTAAGATAAATGTACTTGAACCAGCATTCCAACAATTACAAGCTGACAATCCAGGTTACGGAGGACATATGTATATTGTATTGGGAGCTTACGCTACTGCTCTATATGGAAATTGTACCAATATAAATAATACAGGAGGGAATGCGCCAGGAAGTGTTCAAGCTGCAGAGCAATGGTTACAATGGGCTCAATATCCATTATCTGGAAATGCAGGAGCGAATGGAGTAGGAGCAAATCCAATGACTGTGGGTACTTTACCAGCAGCACAAAGAGTAATATTAGCTCATACTCAAGTAGATGGAATAGCAGGAGCTCCCTTTAATTGTAATGGTGGAGCTTGGGATCCTCTTACTCACGGAGTTTTACTAGAACAGATTTTAGTATTACCAGGATCTTATGTAACTGATGGCTTTACTCAAAAGAACCCTTGGATGGATGTTCCAGCTAAAGCAGGATTTAGTGATCCTTATCATGAGTTTGAGGGTGGAGATACATCTTCTGTTGTTATAATATTCCAAGATGAATCTACTATTGCTTATATGTCCGCTAAAGCTAGTACTCCGCCGAGTACAAATCAAGATGCAAATCCAACAGGGACATGTGGTAATCCTTTGTGGGGTAATGTTCCCGCAACAAGTTGGAATTCTATGGGTATGAAAACGGGTAATATATTAACTGACTTCTGGAAAACTGATTATCATAATTATATGGCATTACATCAGTATGGATGGGATGTAAACGGAGTGTCAAATGCATTATCAGGTAGTTATAATGTAACACAAAAAGTATTTATGTATGCAGGATCATATGTAGCACCTGGGGCCTCAAACACATATCATCCACATCGATATGATTTTCATTATCATCTTTATGCAGCTATAGGAGGGGATAAGGGAACGGTTAGTACGCAGGGCCATATATCATGTGCGGACTATGTTCCAGTACCGGCTATATTTGCGCATCAATGTTATGCAGTAACAGATGTTACAATTTCAAATCCTTATATGGGTAATCTAGGAGCTGGAGACCCAACTTTAGTTACAGGATATATGGGAGGATCATTAAGTGAATATGATTTCCGATTCTTCATTCCAGATTTTGAAATACAACAGCTAGAATCAAATGATTTACTTATTTTAATGGAAACTTATCTATCAGACTGCGAGTAAACTAGAATATTTTTATATATTTGCAGAATGTTTAGAAGTAAATCAAAGTATTATTGGGATAAGACGAGGAACATGAGTTATGAACAGGCTCAAAAATACTTAAAGACAAACAAAATAAAAAAGATTATTAACACTATAAAAAATAAATTAAATGGCAGGAACACAAATAAAAACTAACGTCAATCTTCTCGCGAAGGTGACATCTCTGGGAGCATCATTCTTCCAAAAGTTCGTAACTTCAGTAAGTATGAACAAGTCTATAACAAATATGAATAATGTAGGATTAAGATCAATGGTAATTGCTACGGCTGTATCTCCAGTGACAGATTTTGCATTTTTAGAAGTAGGTGATTATGTAGGAGGATTTGATACTACAGCGGGAGCTACATATGTAAGATTCGGAACTGTAGTTACAGCAGGAACACTTCCTTTTGCAGCTATAGCTGGTCACTTATATATTCAGATTACACCAACTTGGTAATAATTAATATTAATTTAAAAACAATAACATGAGTACAAAAGTAAAAAAAGTAAATTTAGAAAAAGGGCCTAATACAAAAAGTATGAAAGCTAAAGAACTTTTAACAATTAGTCAAGGCTTAGCTTATCTTAACAGTAAGGAAACTAAGGTGTGGCATACTATTAGTAAAAACTTAGATCATATTGCACCGATGGTGGAAAAGATAAATGATGCTCATAAGGTGCTTACTGATAAACTTGCTACAAAAGATGAGCATGGTAATGCAATTCGTAATGAACAAAACCAAATTGACTTCGGAGATAATATGGCAGAGGCTAATAAAAGCTGGCAAGAAACTCTTGATACTGATGTAGAATTTAATCTAATCACAATCAAATTAGAAGATGTAAATGATTATGGATTAGATGCAAATATTATGAAACCTTTACTGGGGACTCTAGTGATAGAATAAAACTTATTATAATGACACAAAGACGTATTACTAATTCGGAACTTTATGAAGATCTCTCTCAGATAAAATTAGATTTAAGAGATATTAAAATAAGATTGCTAGATCCTGATTCAGGAGTTACAGCACGAGTAAATAAGAATACGGATTTTCGTAAGTCAACAGGTAAAGTTTTATGGTCTCTTTGGGTAGCATTCGCAGGAGTGATAACCAAATTAATGTTTTGGACATAATGAAAGATAGTAGAATATGGATTATATTTTTAATAGGTCTTTTTCTATATTGCATTAATTCAGGAGATAGGCTTAACAATGATGTTGTAGTAATTGAAACAGATACAACAAGAGTTACATGGGTAGATACAATATATTTTGTAGATACTATTATCCATAAGTTGTATATAAAAATAAATACTCCGGTTATAATTAATGATAGTACTAAAGAGTACGTCAATGATTTCTCCGACAGTTTATTAACAGGGTCAGTTTGGACATCAGTAAATGGTAAAATGCTAGATCAGAAAATAAATTATATTCCGAGGTTTCCTCAGTATATTATTCAGACTGATACAGTAATTATTAATATTAAGCAAACTACAATTAGGCAACCGTCTGATTTTAGTTTGAATGTGGGGGTTGAAGTAGGAGGGAATGATGAGAAATTTAATTTTTCTCCTACTTTAGGTTTTACAAATAAACAGAACTCATACTTTTATAGGTATGGGGTAATAGATAAAACGCACAATGTAGGAGTTGTATATAAGTTTAAAATTAAATAATGAATCATGATATTACAAATAACTTACGAAGGTCAGTTAGTAGGTAGATATGAAAGTGTAGCAGAAGCATCGAGAAAAACCGATATAGATAATGGAAGTATAAATAAAGTATTAAGGTCATTTAGGAAAACAGCAGGAGGTTTTAAGTGGGAGTATGAAGATGGGGAGGAGATAGTAGACAACACTAATGTGAATTTAAATGATTCAGATTTTAATTCTCTTCTATTAGCAGAAGGGTTAGACCGAGCGGATGTAAAATCTGTTAAGATCTGGCAAACAATGAAAGGAGAAACTCGTTACTCTATAGTAACGAAGGAGAGAGATCAAGAGATACGAGATGTAAAAGATGAGTTCTTTGAAAGTTTAAAATCTATATCCCCTACAATCCTAAAAAGATCGTATGATATAAAAAAGGAGAATCCTATTGTATATGAAATATCTTTACCAGATATTCATTATGGTAAGAGAACAGGTATAAGCGCTGAACAAGCTGAGGTTAATTATATGAATTCTATTCAAGAATTACACCAAAGAGCTGAAGGGTTGAATATTGAAAAGTTTTTATTACCTATTGGTAATGATGGGATGAATTCTGAAGGGGCTACTAGAGCTACTACAAAAGGAACTCCTCAAGATGACACAATGGATTGGCAAGCATCTTTTGTAGGCTATACAAAACTTATGATAAAAGCTATAAATTATCTAAGTCAGTATGCTCCAGTAGATGTTATTATTATAGGGGGGAATCATGATTACGAACGTATGTTTTATGCAGGAGAAGTATTGTCTGCATGGTATACAGAAGATCAGAATGTTACAGTAGACAATAGTACTGAGTCAAGAAAGTACTATGAATACGGAACTAATATGATTATGTTCACTCATGGGGATAAAGAGAAGGCTGCTAATATGCCACTAATAATGGCTACTGAGCAACCGATGATGTTTGCACGAACTAAATTTAGAGAAGTTCATTGTGGACATCTACATAAAGAAATGGTTAACGAATATAGAGGAATTAAAGTTAGATTTATCCCTTCTATATGTGCTAATGATTCTTGGCATAAACAGATGGGGTATCAAGCATCTAGATGTGCGCAAGCGTATATATGGAATAAGAATAAAGGGTGTGAGGGATACCTTCAAGTAAATATTTAATTAATGGCAATAAACTTAAATACAATAGTATATGATATAGTTAACACTGCATACGGCGGAGAGAGTTCTGATGATGCAAATCTTAGCTTTAGACAAGTAGCATATTGGGTAAAACAAGAACGCTCTTTATTACTATCACAAATGATGAGTAAGAAAGTAAGAGTACCTGCAGCTTGTGTAGAATATTTAAACTGTGTTTATATGGAACCTGTAGATGCTTCTGAGTGTTGTGAAGTAGATATGGGTATTTATGTTTTAAGATCATTGAATCCTATTCCTACTACTATACAAAGAAATGGTAGGGATAGCATATTAGCTGTTGAGTCTTTAGATGGAGAAAGAGCTTTTTCAGAAACAACCTCTACCCGTAGAAAATGGAATAAGTATAATAAGTATACTAGTTCTAATCAAAGGTGGTATATAAAAAATAATCATTTGTATATAAGTTGTGATATGCGTATAGAAGCGGTTTCCGTAACAGGAGTCTTTGAGGATCCTGAAGATACTTGGAAAGTTAATTACTGTACCTCATCTGAAAACCCTATACTTTCTGCATGTCAGTATGATTGGGAATTTCCTTTTCCTATTTCAATGTCAATGGCAGAACAGGTTGCAAGTCTTATATTACAAAAACGAATAGCTATCACTTTAAATACTGGAAATGATGAAACGAACAACGCAAAAGATGATGCAGGAGCCATGTCGGGACCTCCTAAACAACAAGCCGGCAACTAGTTGTACTTTAGTGCAGGCTTACAAAGAATACGAAGACTTCTATGGAGTTGGGTATAAAAAATATAGAGCGATCTGTGAATCTTTTAATAAAGAAGTTATAGATAAGATCCTCATAGAAGCAAAGGAATTTAAACTTCCTTATAGATTAGGATCTCTTAGGATATTAAAGAAGGAAATGAATTTTTCTTCAGCTAAGAATAAGTTAAAGATAGATTGGCAGGAAACAAATAAACATAAAAAGGTTATCTACCATCTTAATGATCATACAGATGGATTTAATTATAGATGGTTTTGGTCTAAAATAAAAGCTATAGTAAAGAATAAAACTATTTATAGTTTTCAGGCTACCAGAACTAACAAGAGAAGATTAGCAGGATTATTAAAAACTAAACAAGTAGACTATTTTGAATGATTTATAAATTTATATCCATAAAAGAAATAATAGAAGGAGTCTATAGAGACACTGCTATTAACGAAGAGTTAGACATTTGGGACGTAATCGAATGGGGCGGAGAAGCATTAGAGCTAATCGGAGCTGGATTACAATACGAAGAGCTTATAGCTGAGGTTTGTGTTAAAGAACACAGAGGGGCCTTGCCATGTAATCTTCATCTTTTAGATTCCATATCTCTTAACGGAAATCCTCTTAAACTGTGTACCGGAACTTTCGGTGCAATTTCGAGTACTCCCACTTCAACTAACTTAAATACTATTGATGGCAAAGAAGTAGATACAAAAAACTTCCCTATGAAAGGAAGTAATGCTGGATCTATGAGTGATTGCTATTATGTTAATGATAATTTTATAGTTACTTCTTTTGCATCAGCATGTATATTACTTGCCTTCCGAGGAATCAAAGTAGATGATGAAGGATACCCAATGGTACCTGATCATGTTAGTTATAAAAAAGCTTTAAAATCTTATATCACTATGATGCTTGATAGAATAGAATGGAGAAAAGGTTCTACTCCTGAATCTCATTATAGAGATAGCCAAAGAGATTGGGAGTGGTATGTTAAACAAGCAAGAGGAGCAGCTAATATGCCTAATCTAGATATGATGGATAACATTAAAAATCAATGGGTTAAGTTAAAACCATCCCAAACAGCACATAATACATTTTATACTGACCTGGGTAACCCTGAAAGAAGATTAGTAGGATAATGGCAAAAGATAATAACAAACCTCAAAATGTCCCTATTAGTGTTAACACCTTTACACAAGGTATGAATAAGGATATATCAAAATATGCATTACCAAAAGATCAATACTATGATGCTAATAATGTTAGAATTGTAGCAGACTCTGGTAAAGAGTCGGGAGCTTTAGTGAACATACAAGGAAATGAATTTGCTGTAGAGATACCGTGCAGCCCTAATGTATTCAGACTAGTATTAGCTCCAAATATAAATTTAAACGGTATACTTTGGACTTCTACAATATCAATAACAGTAGCTACTGCTTTAGGTACTGAGACTTGGTCTATTGTTTTAGGGGGAACAGGGGGTAGTCCTATATCATCTTTATATCAAGCTTTAAAATTTCCCGCTGGCGTATGGTTATTGAATGGAGTAGCTAGCCCACTCGGTCCTAGCAATATAGCAGGTCAACCTGGATTCTTTTGGATTTTTGATGCCTCTTCACAAGCGTTTGTTATTTGGGGTAAACCTAATTCTACTTTTGAAACTTATACTCCAAGTACTACAGTTCCTGATGTTAATTATGTAAATCAAGTAACACAAATAAATGAGTCAGCAAACTTTACTACTCTAACCGTACTCGCTGGTCAACAGTGTGCAGTAAGTGTTATTGGTTATGCAGTACTTAGAGATCAGATTATTATGTTTACTACTGCTACTGATGGAGGTAGTGAGGAAGCTCCGGGAGGACCAGGTCAAATATGGAAATTAAATGTTGTAGAAAATACAAATAGTTTCCAAGGAGTTATGTCATTTATAGAATGTGTTTACACAAGAGATATATGTATAAACTTTACTAAACAACACCCTATTGAAGCTATAGCTAGATATGAAAAAATAGATATTCAAGGAGTTTACTGGACAGATAACTTTAATGCTCCTAGGAAACTAAACATATCAGGACCATTCGTAATGTCTACGCCATGTGCATTTTTAGATCTCGCTCCTAAAGTAGGATTTACAATACCAATTTTAGATTCAATAACAATAGGTGGACAACTTTTATCAGGTGTCTACCAATTAACATATAGATATAAAAATACAGAAGGTATAGTGTCAGACTGGTCTCCATTATCTAATATGGTTCCTATATATGAAAGTGCAGATCTTGATCCTTATTGTCAAATAGGAGGTGGAGAGTATGATATGACAACTATGAAGGGAGCTGTAACCGGAAAACGAATAAGATGGATATTATATAATCTTGATATATCTTTTGAGTTTATTGAACTGGCTGCTGTATATAGAAGTGATAATATCCCTGGGAATGAAGATATTTATATATTTAATACATTAACAAATGGAGTAACAAATTTAACAGTAGAACATACAGGATCAGAAGACTTTATTCCTATGAGTTTAATAGAATTTACAACAGGTATAGGAGCAACGTTTGAGAGAGTAAAAACTTTATCCTCTAAGGATAATAAATTATTCTTTGGGAATGTTGTAAACACAACATTTAATGTTGATTATGACTCAAGATCTTATAGGTTTGACTCTAGCCGATTAGCATTATTAGACTCCTCAATACTACTACCTGCTGTTATTAATGGCGCTTCTTTATATGTGCCGGGTGTAGGACAAACAGCTATAAATTTAGTTCCTGAAGAGCATGATTGTATAAACCCTTTCAATGATGAAAATCCTGCAACCAATGCCAACTGGTTTACAAATGATCAATATACATTTCAAGCTGATGGAAATACATTGGGGGGTACAGGACATAATATAAGTTATAAATTTATAAGAGAAGTAAATGAGGAGGATGAAATAGAAGATACTTCTCCTGTAAATAATACAGTTGTTACAGCTACAAATCCTTACTACACTGATTATAGTGATTGTACAACTACACAAGTTAATCCTAATAGAGCGTGTTTTTATCATCCTGAACAGTTCTCACTAGTCTCATTTATTGCAACTCTAGGAATACCAGATCAAGACTATAATCTAAATAGAACATGGGAGAATTATAAATCTCCATATAAATGGAGTCTTTATGGAGCCTATGCTCGAGGAGAGACTTATCGATTTGGTATTATATTTTATAACAATAAAGGACAGTCAAGTTTTGTAAATTGGATAGGGGATATTAAAATTCCTTTTTCTTACTCTACAGGTCTTGGGACTCCATTTGGATTTTTTCAAGTTTCTACGTGGGTACCAGCTATAGGATCAACTACTAGGGATGAAGCTGTAGATTCTTTTGGTACATTACATACATGGGGGGATAGGGGTAAAATATACACTAATAATATTGGTATTGAATTTACTGTTAATTTAGATCCCGCTACATCAGGAATTGATATAAATAAATTAGGGATTACTGGTTATTCTATTGTTAGGGTTGATAGAACAGAGGATGACAAATCTAGATTTGGTCATGGTCTATCTCATACCTGCGATAGGTTAGAGATGATCTCGAGTCAGTGGTCTAATATGAGTAATCCAATGCCTAACTATTGGGGAGGAAGTACTAGTCAAGATATTATAATTCCATCTTGCGGTGGATATTATGAAAGATGTGGTGGACCAATATTAAATTATTGTGATGCTTCGACTGGAAATGCGGGGCCTATGAGTAATAATGGAGGACAAGAGTGTACTTTAATGCCGTGGAGAGATGGAGTATTTCCTTATTTAGATACTGGGTATCACCTATGTAAAACAAGGAAAACAGAACTATTACTGTACGGCCCTTTAGGTTGGAAAAATAGTGATTCCACAAATTCTGGTAATTTAAATCAGGGATTAGCTATAAGCCAAAAAGTTTCTAAAGGGGACTATATGAAGATAGAAAGTGTACAGATACCTATGTATAATATAGGTATGAGAATGGGAGAACATGTTGATACATTTAGTTCTGGTGTTACTACAAATTGGAGAAGTTATCGTAATAGTTATTACAAGTATTATTATGGTACTAACCTGAAAGGTGGAATATTTGGGAGTTCGCCGGCTGCATTAAATTTTGAATATACAGAAGGGATACCATCTAATACCGCTGGACAAGATCCTGCTAATAGTAAATTGTATCTTGATTGGGGAACTCACGTTGGAGATGGATTATACATTCCTCCAACTGAAGATATTAGTTTAGAATTTGGGTTTAGAAATGCTACACATCCTGGAGGAGAAACATCTTTATCGATATATGCCCCCAATACTAACTGGATTTCTTCAAGGCCTAGAAGTATAGGTAGTGAATGTTTTTTATTTACTTTTGATGTTGTAAATCCATGGGAAGGATCTCAATGGTTAATGGGAGCCTCTATTGATTTCTTTGGTGTTATGGCATCTTTCCCTAATTATAGAGCTATATTTAGTTATGAAAGATATGTAGTTCCTTATGGAGGTAATACATTCGCCAACAGGACTAATAGTACTTATATGTCAACCGGCCACTTCTATCCTGTAACTACAGCTACTTGGTTAGGAGCCCCAATAGTTTTTGATGTTTGGGGAGGAGATGTGCAGTGTCAACTCTATGACTATACTCAGTTTGAAAAGAATTGGGGACAGTCAGAATTTGATAATTACGACAGTCTAGTGGCGCAAGGATGGGCGATGAGTACATTTGATAATTCATTAGATAATGAATGGGGAATACAAATGAATTGTATATTCCCTACGGAAACACATATGAATAATTCATTGTATAGGTATGGTTACCACTTTAATAATAAAGGGGGATCAGGTAATGCTTATCCAGATAATGGAACTAGTTTACATGATGAATACACTCTGATGTCTGCATATCATGTAAGGAATAATGTAAAAAGTTTTTTCCCTAAACCTCTATATATATCTTTAGGTGAAGAATTTGATGCAAGAGTTTATTATTCAGAAACAAAGATTAATGGGGAGGCTAATGATCAGTGGGCAGTATTTTTACAGTATAATTATAAAGATGTAGAGGGAGTGTATGGCCCTATTAATAAATTAATTAGGTTGCATGATACTATATATTACTTCCAAGATACTGGTTTTGGATCTCTATCAGTTAATCCTACTGCAATGGTGCAATCTGCTAGTGGGACTGCATTACAACTTGGGACTGTAGGAAGCGGTGCTGGAGATTTTATACAAAGTTTTACATACCTATCTACAATATATGGGTCTAAACAACAATGGGCTGTTACACATTCGGATAATGCATTGTACTTTTTCGATATTAATCAAAGAAAATTATTTACATATGGAGGGAAAGGAACAACACCTGTATCTGACATAACTGGATTACATTCTTATTTCCAAGATAACTTAATAGGTAATATTCTAGTAAAAGATAATCCAATTCTTAAAGAAGGTATCTCTTGTACTTATGATAGCGATAACAATGAAGTTCTTTTTACATTTCATGATAAAGGATATAACCAAGATTTTCCAGTTCCTATTATTAATATTGAAGAATTCGGTGCTACACCTAATAGACTTATGGAATTGATAGTTCGTCCAGGTACACAGGATGGGTGTAATGATTGTTTTAACCAGAACTGTGAGGACTATCATATTTATCCATTTACCACAAATAACTGGGTAGTACTAGATAATATTTTAATTAATGGAGACGGCCCATTTAGTGGAATTATTATAGGTAAATATGGATGTGATATATTCCCTATACCAATTCCTAATCCTCTATCACTCCAAATAGGAGATATAGTAATCTGGATACCAGAGAATTGGAATAACTTCCCTTCTGGAATACAACCAGGAACTAATTATAATGATATTGACACGGGTAATGCGCTTACTCTTACAACAGATTGTGGGATAGGAGAGACTAGTTTTACTATAGCATATAATGAATTAGTTAGAGGTTTTACATCATTTTATGATTTCCACCCTAGCATATATATAAATAGTGGTAAATTCTTTATTACTCCTAATACACAACATCCTTGTATAACTAATTCTTTATTTGGTGATCATCAGTTATATATACATGGACACGGAACGTATGGTAGGTTCTATGATATGATATACCAAAGTAGTGTAACACTATGTTCTAATTTAAATTCATCCGTAACTAAAGTATTTGATAATGTATCATATCATATGGAAAGTCTATGGATAGAAGGAAGACAAACTGAAGGTTTTCACAATGATGGTGTTCCAACTATAGCTACAAATTCTGGTATACCGGTTACACAACTTACTGATATACCGAACAATACATTTAATAAGATAAGATTTTATACAGACTATCAGATGTCTGATTACGTTAACTTAATTCCGGGAAACAATATAAGAAAGAAAGAAAGAGAATGGCAAATGCAAATTCCTCGGAATATAATGAATGAGAATTTAGTAAATGCAGATATTTTTAATGCATTTAACTATAACCCAAATAGATTATTTAAAGATAGAATGAGAGATAAATACTTATTTATTGATTTAGTCTATGATAATTTTGACACAGAAGTAGGAGAACCAAAAAATATTAAGTTTATTTTACATTACTTTAAAACATTCTTTAGACCATCTTTTAGATAATTTGGTAGTCTGGATAATTTTTCATAGTTTTGTAAGTTTTATAACATAACGCTAATGGCAAAGAAGAAAAAAAATAGTAGTGATAATTACTGGATGAAATTCGGAGGAGAACTCCGTAAGATGAATATGGGAGGATTCGACGATAATGCAATGGGAAGTGGATATAATTATTCTACTAGTAACTCGTTAACTCCTGAATATGTTGAGTTTAATCCTACTTACACTAGTTCCGGATCAGGAACTAAACATGTTCTAAATGGATCTACTATAACTCCTAGTAATCCTCAATATGTTCCAGGACACCAAAGAGGAGGCAGTCCTAATATTATGCATAATAGTGGGAGTAGTCCTTATAGTAACTCGAACGATTATGTATATAGGAACGGAGGTCCGGTAACTCCACCCACAGAAGAGCAGGCAGCTAAATCTAAGGGTACTCTTAAGGGGACTAGTAGTGGCCTAACCCACGGTAGATGGAATAGGCCAGAGGTTTGGGAGAGTATGAAAGAGGAATGGGGAGGTAGATTTGAGTATTTAACTAATTCAAATATACCCCCAAAAAATGTAAAGAGTCTGGGTACGGACCCATTAAAACTATTGTTAGATAAGTATTTACCAAAAAACACAAAAGAAATGGGAGGGAGTGCAGGTGAAGATCAAACTTCAGATATAGTTAATGATCCTACATTCAAGACATGGTACGCAACTAATGCTAAAAGATCGGATGTAGCACAATCTTCTTCTAATCTTGCACAACTAAAGAGTTTATTCTTAAGTGATATTAATTTCCCAGATAACGCTGAGATGCCTGTATTTTCAGATGAAATAGATGATTATGGAAATACAGATAAATCTCAAAGAGATTTAGGAATGAGTATGGATATGATTAATAGAGAAAATCAGACTGAACCAAAAGACAAAAAAATATTCTTTGATAATAAAAGATTTGGGGGAAGGAATTTACCTAAGTATGCAACAGGAGGAAATACTAGTGGTATTAGAAATAATGATAGTAGAAATTATGATATTAGCGGTAGAAATTCTAATGGTGCACAAGGAATAGGAGCAATAGGAGATTCAAATGCATTACAAGCATTAGGTCCATGGGGATATGCTGCAGATTTTGTTGCTGATATTATAGGACATTCGGGAAATAAAGCACAGCATCGAGGTCAAGTGTCTGATAAAAATGAGGCTACTTCAACCCTAAACCTTCTAACTACAGAGGGGATTAATAAAGATTCATTAGATATGTCGACAAGATTATCAGGGCTTGGTGCTTTAGCTAATTATAATCAACCTGCTCCAAGTAATTCTGAACTATTTGGGGAAATCGCGCAAACTGCTGGATCATTTGCAATGAATGAAGGAGCTAATATGTTAAAGAAAGGAGGAGGACAACAAGGAGGGAGTAATGGAACAGAAGGAGATGGAACAATTAATGATGGTACTGGTGAGGGTGAATTATTGGCTGCATTTGGTGGATATATGCAAAACGGTGGATCGCTGGCAATGCAACCTGGAGCAGGGACCGGAATAGAAAAATTAATGAATCCTTATTCTAGTCAAGCACAAATGCAAAGTAGTGGGATGGATCAAGCTAGTCAAGGAGGACCAACACAAGAAGCATATGAGGCCGAAGGAGGAGAAGCGATTATGCATGCTCCTGGAGGTCAGCCTGCTACGTCAGGGAATCTAAAGGAAGTTACTGATAATCTTTCTGTGTTAGAAGGGTCTAGTCATGAAAAAGGAGGTGAAGAAGTATCAGGAGAAGGAGATCAGTATGTATT
>TARA_R110001606_G_scaffold36023_2_pt1 | contig 18262 bp, 12 predicted proteins | sample TARA_R110001606 | Tara Oceans TARA_R110001606 (sample SAMEA4398315) | marine metagenome | biome: Polar Biome; feature: [SRF] surface water layer (ENVO:00010504); material: water (ENVO:00002006), including particulate matter (ENVO:01000060) such as... | depth 5 m | reverse complement strand
TTATGATATTCATAATTATATCATTAGGGAGGTTTGAAAATATTGTAGTTGTCATTATATACTTAAACATAGATAAAAATAATGGTAAAAAGTCTTTAATTTTCACGATAATAATATACAAACCCAATCGGCATCAAATGATTTTCGGGATTTTTCAGGGTTTTCAAAACAAACCCATTCGGCATCTCCAAACTATATTTGATGCCGAATGGGTTTGTTTATTTAGGCGAAGAAAACATCAATTTGTCCCGATTTCATTTCTGCGAACCTTTGAACTTCAAGAAAGGTGTATTGAAGATAAGTCCCATCAGCGAGACCACCACGAACATATGATTTACCATCTGCGGTCTTCAATAGGGACATATTTAAATCAATGCCCTTTGTCCCAACTCTTTCACCACGATTCAATCTGAATCCTTGCCAAAAACTATTGCCGAGGAGAGAAGTATCTTGACGCACTCCCTCATATGATAAATCGTCTATATCCCCCGCGAGTAAGTCTCCACCGCTTGAATACATTTCTCTCGTGGTGTATATATGGCGACTTGTAGCATCACTCAAATTGTGAAATTGTCTTGCTCCGTTGGCGAGAGTTTGTGGGAACAAATATCTTTCGTTGTAAAATAAATTACTTTCTAATCTACCGACAAAATCTCCGCTTTTTACGGGTGCCTTAGCGACAAACGAATTGAGAGGAGATGCCTCCTGTGTCCCAGTCGGGACAACCGCAGAAAATACTCGGGTAATTATTCGTCCCGCACCTCCAACATTACGGATATTATTTTGCGTGTTGTCGTTTGCGGGCGTCGCGTCATCTGCTGTGAGTGTCTGCCGAGATAATACATAATCAAAATATCTAAATGGTTCTTTACTTGCTTCTGCCTTCTGTTGCTCCAAAGTTTGATTGGGGTAAAAGATATGGTCGCTAATTAATTCAACCGAGTTTTGGTCTATTAAAAACTCTTTACCGAGTGGATTATCACCGACCTTAGCACCAACCGAGACCCTACCCTTAGTTGTGGAGGTGAAATACAATTCAATTTGAACTCTATCGCTTTCAAACATAAAGAGTGGGAGTTGGTCTTTGGAACTACGGGATTTTAGGAAGGGGAAGAGATCGTGGAGAGTGATAGAGTATGACGGGGATAGGGTTGCTCTTTGAGCGTCATTGGAAATGATTTGGAAATTGTGATGACTGAGACCACCTTGGGACGCTGATGACCTTAACCCAACATCATCCGCTTTATTCAATATACCCGACTCACAATATTCACGACCATTTGATAGTCCATATGTCTGGGCACGATAACTCCCAACATTATCCGCACCCGCGTCATCGTAGTTGAATTGAAAATCCATACATCTCCCGTTGAGATATTGTTCTCTCTGTGCCTGTGCGTCATTTGGGATATACATAGAAGTCAGCGATTTAAGATGACCGAATTCTTCAATATCACTCAAAACTCTCCCCGAACTTGTGCGGAGGACTGCTCTGGATATAACAGAATGAACTCCAATCCCCGTGGGAAAGAAAGCTCTTTTAACTTCTGCGTTTGGTTTTAGGGTGAATGAAATTGACGAGGATGGTGATAAGTATCCCTTTGGTTCAAGTTCAAATCTCGTGAATAAATTATCATTTGAGAAAACAACGGGGCGAAGGATTTCACTTTCAATAACTTGGGATGTATCATAAACTACCGATGGGCGTAATTGAACGGATTCAGGTTGCGAGCTACTCATTTTATAATATAATAATATAAAATATTAATATATGACATTATAAAAAAAAGGGATATTTATTTTGAATATAATTCATCCTCAAAAAGCATATTTTTTTTTATCGTAGTAAATGGTCTCGTTTTTGAATATGGACGATTACGATTTTCTATCGGTATTTTTATTTGTGTGTGCTTATAAGGATTTATGTTATTATATCCAAAATATATATTGATAAAAATGGTATTTGTTAGATAAAAGATACATAAGATTTATTGAGTGATTTGGATGCCGTTTTGATTGAACCCGACAACTATCTCACTATTTACAAAGATAAAAACCGACTGAGGATTATCCGTTGTAAGACCGCTCTGGATATTCATTCCCCATTGCTCCTGTGTGAAATCGCTCCCTGTTCCACCGAGCTGATCATATCTTATTCCTAATCCATAAATATATCCTGAGTCGGGTATTTTTTCATAAGATAAAATGTTCGTAGCATCAAACTTTGCGAGGGTTTCTCGGGTGGTGTTAGCAGGTGAAATCATATTTTTCATATTGGTTCTAAACGGACTTATCGCCGAAACATAATCATTCAAGATGACAGGGTCAATCACTGTCGTAGATGGAGAGTCTCTTATTACATTATTCATCTCAAAATGCTTTGGGTATAGAGAACCCCCCTTCGTCCATACTAATTTCGTAATATTCGCGAGTGTCCCGTCCTTGTTGGTGATGGGTAGAGTAGAATATGAATTGAAAGCACGATTATTTAAGAAGTTTGAGGGGACGAATGAAGAGAAAACACTCCTCACCTTACTTAATCCAAGATTAAAAACAATATTCGCATTTTGAGAGTTGATGGTGTCATAATATGACGATATGGATTGATATGTGAAAACTCCTTGGGATGTAGATGGAGGAGGATTGTTCGCATTGTAATCCATAACCTCACAAACCAATTTCAAATCGGTGAATTCATAGAAAGCATCGCTCAACTCAGTAGTGGTGCCCGTTAGAGAATAAATAACCTGTGAATCACTTGCGAGGGCGAGCACTAATTCTAAACCCCCGAGCTGATTTTCAGAGAGAGGGATATCACTCGTCCCGTTGAATAGTCCGCACGGGAGCGGGAGAGAGAACTCCGATGAGGCATCAGTATAAACGACAGATTTATTGAAACCCTGTTGATTCGGCATCGTAAGAGCGGACTGAGAGAATGTCCCCATCGCATCGCTCAAAGATGTAGTGAGTGGGAGGTAATTTGAAAGCATATGAGCATAATGACGAATTGATTCTATGGTCTGCTGATGCTTAATTGAGCGAGTCGTTAGAGATTCAAAACAATTATAAACTCCAAGGCGTTCATTTACCGCCATAGGAGCGGATGGGGTCGTAGGAGTCGCATCTTTGAAAAACTGAATTTTACCTGTAAGGCGAATAGACTGTGGGTTGAGAGTTGAGTTCATTTGGGGCACCTGGAAGATAAGGTTCGCTATACCGCCTCGGAAACTCATTTTGCCGTCTGACGGAGCATTTGACACGGATATCTCTAAAAATCGGGAAGACATTATCTTTATATATTATACTATATATAAATTATTTTGATATATCGGTTAAAAAAGAACAAACCCGTTCGGCATCTGTTTTATATTGTTAATGCCTAATGGGTTTGTTCTTTTTGACTTTCAACCCATACCCTTTTTTTTAATCTCGCATTTTTCACCATATCAGCACGATTTATTCTCTTATACCATTCATCATATACAGCCCAATCCTTATCGTTTGTTTGTATCTCCCGAGTGGGTAAGATAATATATTCAGGATGTTTCATCCATTTGTCCTTTATGTGTTGAGAAAACATACCCCCTTTATAGTTATCATCCATTTTTAATATATCTAATATTATTTTTTTATATATCATATATTAAAAAAGATATGTCATTAGTAATAACAGGAAATAAACTAACCGAATCGGGAGTAAGAGATATTGGTATCGCACAGGCTCCTTATCATTATAGAAATTTTTTAAAAGAGACAATCACATTATCCCCCGATAGTGAGGTCGCCGTCCAAAGTGTCAAATTAACAAAATCCAACTCAATAAGAATATCACCGAATGACGGATTTTATACGATGTTTAATATTGATCTCGCTAAATTAGATGACGGGAGAACTACCGCAAACACTGTCGGCTCCCCGATATGGTGTCAAATGGGGGACGGGGAAAAAAGCGAAGATGTTTCATTGATACAATTTCAGGAGAGATTAAGTCAAGCGATGAAAAAAGGGACACCTCATCCCAATGTTTATGGTGTCCCATCGGCTTCATCAAATAACCCCATATATTATCCACAAGCAGAGAGAGAATATAATGAAACCACGGGAGCATTTCAAGGATATGATTTACAATATTTACAAACTACCGAAAATGATGAGGATCTTAATAATGTATCGTCTATGACTACGGCTCAGAAATGGTTTGTTGATGACGACCAAACATTATCGTGGAATGCCTCAACGGGATTAATTACAAGTCCAGTCATCACCAGTGCCGACCACGACCCCATCATTGACAATCAAATCGCTTTAATCAATCATCCTATATCTCTATCAAAGGGAAATATGAGGATGGATTTGGATGGTGTGATGGCGGATTATGATGGTGGGGATTACACTATGACTGAAACTGAATGGGCGTTTGGTTTAGTGAGGTCAAAAGCACAAGATGACGCATATGTTGATACGATACTTTTTGGTCCCGCGGATGGAAATATGCCCACGACGGATAATGAGACGGTAGCAGAAAGTGCGGGAAATAGTCAATATTTTGACTATGTCGTAAGATCCACGAGAGATGCGAATGGTAATTATTTTTTAAGATTAGGTAATTCAAGCGTTAATGGAGACAACGACAAGAGAGAATTGGGAATGCGAGAGATTGAATATTATGGATGGGCGTCTCCTAAATTGGGACAAATCCCAGTATTCTCAACCGCTTACAATCTAACAACGAACACTCTTAACATCAAACAATTTCTCATCAGGGTTGAAAATGAAATCGTTAAGTTCTATTATAACGACTACCCAGCAAGAAGCACCAGCGATGATCCTCTTGATGATACGGGATGGGTTGAATTTTGTTCTCAATCAATCGCGTCTTGGGAAGAAGCACCCGCCACAAATTATAAAAAAGCATATCCTAAACCTCTCGGGCAGACGATGTGGTGGTCGTATCCTAAATTCTATATTGAAAATTATGACGAAGTCAAGGATCTTGGATATTCTATGAATTTATCTGCTTTTAGTGGTCGTGTAAATAGTCTCATAAGTTCTCCGTGGAATAATATTGAGTGTGATTGGACTTCAAGAATGTTAAAAGAAAACACTTACGATGTAGTTGATGAGATTGATACGAGATATATGTATAACGACACCTTAACGGAGACTTATTCTTATAATGGTATTCAAACAAGCATCACCAATATCACGATGAAAAATTATATATTCGCTCTCATAATTTTAGAGGATAAGAAGTTTTATCCAAACACCTCACGAGCAGATGATTCATTCTTTGGACGAAAAGTGGGATTTCCTAATATATCAATTTTAAGACCCGATATTAATGGAGTTCAATTTTCGGGGACATATGGGATTGGATGGTCTTATACATCTGCGGTTATCCCTGAACTTCTTTCATCGGGTTCTCTATTCATTCGCCTTGATAATTTCTCACAGAAAACACTTAACGCCTCTGTCGGGAGACCTTCTAAAATATTATACACAATACCACAATTTGACACCACGGGAGGGCAAGAGGGATTATTATATTTTGAACCTAATAACCGTGTATATACGTCTCTCTCAAATCCCGCACCATTGACAATAAATACTTTTGATATATCCATATGCGATGAGAATGAGGTTCTCGCTGAAAACCTACAAGACCAAACAATCATCGTCTTACATTTTAGGGATAAGGTTAAAATGAATTAAATATGTTATATTATATAAATGAAAGTGTTAATCAAGAAATCAACTAAACCCGATAAGAAATATATGGCGTTATTTTGTGATTGTGAATGTAAGGGAAAAAAAAATGATTGTGGTAAATCTAAGAGACCGAAGACCATTCACTTTGGATCTGCTGGTATGAGTGATTTTACAAAGAATAAAGATGAAAAAAGAAAATCATTATATATCGCTCGTCATAAAGCAAGAGAGGATTGGACTAATCCTAAAACTGCGGGAGCATTATCACGATGGATATTGTGGAATAAACCAACCTTCAAAGCATCTGTCGCAGATTATAAAAAAAGATTTAATTTGAAGTGATAAACCCATTAGGCATCTTTATTCTATATTTAATGCCAAATGGGTTTGTATAAACTATATTCTCCCTTTTTAGAAATTATAACCATATTTTAAAAATATATGATTATATATAAATGGATTTAATGCCTGTCGTAGAGGATTTTAATGATGATAATGAAGCAACGGAAGAAATTAATATAGATTTAAAAGAAGATACGGAGGAGGAAAACCCGAACTTCATTTATGAGGATGATGATGAGGATGATGTGATGCCTGTCGTGGAAGTCAAGAGAGAAGAATATAAAAAAGAGGATATATTTCAAACCACATCAACACCACACACGAAACCACCTAAGAAGAAAAGAGTTCTCACCGAAGAACATAAAGCAAAATTAGCAATAGCGAGAGTTAAAGCGATGGAGACAAGGAGAAGAAATACAGCAGAAAAAAAAGAAATGAAAGAGTTAGAAGCAAAGGCGAAACAGAAAAAGAAACAAGAACTTAAAGACTATGTAGATGCCCCGAAGGAGAGGAAACCAATTAAAGATGTCCCAATAGTTGAGAAAGTTATTGAGAAAGTTATAGAAGAAAGACCAAAATCTCCCACAATAACTAAGAAAGATTTAGAAGACGCACAATTAGACGCAATCATTAAATACGAAGCATTACGAAAAGAAAGGAAGAGAGTTAAAATGGAAGCGAATAAGGTTGAAGATGAAAAAAGAGTTGTGAGAGAAACAATTAAAAAGGCGTTGAATAGAAACGATGATGGATATTGGGATAATTGTTTTTAATTATGTAAGTGTAGAAATTGAAAACAAACCCGTTCGGCATCAAATATAGGTTTAGAGATGCCGAATGGGTTTGTTTTCACTTTTTATGATTAAATGAAAATAAAGAAAAATCCCCGATAAACATTTGATGCCGAATGGGTTTGTTTTTATAAGATACTTTTTCATTTCACTATAAGCACACATAAATAAAAATAACGATAGTAAAATCCGAATCCTCTAATACAACCTCCTCACCATTTACCACGATAAAATAATTAAGTGATAATTTAGATTTATTTTTATTCAATTTTCTTTTTTTAATATGTATTTTATGAATTAATATATTTCCAATATTAAAGTATGTCAAAACGAGTTCCTCGTGTCCTCAAAGTGAATGATGTTTTAGAGAGTAATAAATACAAAGAAATCCATCCTCATCTCCCTCAACCTCAATTTTTAGCATTGATAATAGGGTCTGTGAGGTCGGGTAAGACAAATTACTTGATTAATGCTCTGAGAAATGGAGATGATTTTTATGGCTCTGATTATTGGGATCAGTATAAAATAATATCAAACACACTAAACAACGACAGCAAAGGTAAATATTTTAAAGATGCCTTTGATGATTGTGAAGACCATTACACCGATAAGATGATACAAGAATTGATATCATCCCAGAAGAAATATGAAAGAGAAGATATGCCGACGATGCTGATTTTACTTGATGATATCCTCTCTCGTGATTTCAAGAAAACAAATGACATCACCTATTTATGCTCCAAGTTTCGTCATTATGAAATGAGCATTTTTTTGACTACTCAGTCATTTCGGTCGGTGGGAACCATCATAAGAAACAATGCGACAAATATTTTAATTTTTCGTCAAAATAATTCTAAGGAGCTTGACAAGATAAAAGAAGAGTATTCTGAATTATGCGGGAGCGAGGCGTTGTTTATGGAATATTATAATTTAGCACACGACTCACCTCATTCGTTTTTATATATTGACGGGCAAGAGAACCCCGCGAGATTTTATAGACGGCACGAGGTTCTCTTGGGTATAGGTGATAAGAAAATATCAACAGAAACCCCGAGGGAAAAACCGAAACCATTTAAAATCGCTAAGGATTTTACACCCGAGAAACCAGTTAAAGAAGATTTTAAAATGGATAATAAGATGGATGGTTTTAGAGAGGATTGAACTTATTGAAAATCAGGCCGAACATAATTTTATATTTATTATAATAAACGATGGATGATATGGGATACAATCAACAGATACAATCTATCAATCAAAGGGATGAGAATGTGAGAAGTAATAATGAGACGACGAGGCAGTTGAATATCAAATATCAGCAAGATTATGATAATAAAGTAGAAAGTGATAAGGTTGGAGATGATTTAACATATGGGAAGGATGTTGTTTCAAATTTATTTGGTGCGAGTGCTGTTAAGGGTGCTATTGATAATCGCAACGCAAGAATAGCCCGAGACGCTAAAAATGCTTTATCCCCGTTAGGTGTAGAAGGGACAAGAATAAATCCATCTCCAATCCAAACAGCAAGACAGCGTCTTATCGGTGGTGGGGGAGATCTACCATTCGCATCATCACAAATTCAAGAGGAGACAATAGGGAGGAGTTTAACACATCCATCATCAAATGCTCCCGCGGTAGAACCTGAGAGAATAGGTTTAAATAAATCAAATCCATCTCTTATGACGCGTGCTGTCAAGGGTGTGAGTGGTCTTGATGAAGAAACTGCCGAGACGATTGGAAAGGTTGGGAGTGCTATCACCAACGCTGGATTGGGTGCTTTGTCGTTATATGATGGTCTTGATAATGTCGTTAATAATAAGAAGTTTTTTGATAAGAGTGCCTCTACTGCCGACGATGTTAATTCAATAACGAGTATGATTGCTGGTGCGAGTGATGTTGTTGGATTGGTGCCTGGTCTTGAATGGGTTGCGGGCGTGGGGAATGCTGTCGGTGGTGTTGGTGGTGTTGTTAAGATGTTTGGAGACCACGACGCATTCAAGGGACAGAAGAAAGGAGAATCAAAAATATTGGATAATATCCAAACTCTCGCACCAACTCCTCTTGATAGTGGTTCGCAGATTGCTGATATTGGTGGTTCATCATCCACATTAATGAAAGGGACATCCGCAGTATATTAGGATATTATAAAATCCTTATAAGCACACATAAAAAAAAATAACGATAGTAAAATTTAAAAATAAAATATAATCACCTCACCACTTCACACGATAAACAACAACTCTAATATTTTGAAGGGGCGAACTTCGCTAATTCATATAACACAGATAATTCATTCTCATTAACCATATGAGTGGTTATAGATTTAACCTTACCCTCATCGTTTTTATAGGTTGATTTTTTCGTTGTCAATATCTTTTCCCCGAATAATTGTTTATAGAACATATTGACTTTTTGGCTCATTCCGCCCTGAGTCTCAAAAGGATTTATTCTCACATTACGAGAACGGGCTATCTCGTTGAACTCTTTAAACAAACTCTTCGCTTCAAGAAGACCAACCTTTTGCGTTGTGTCATATTCTATTTTACTCTTAGATTTACCGAGCCTCATAATCTTTTTTAAGAAGATGATTTTATTTCTGTCGCTTGTCATTTTAACAACATCAAAATCACCTTGACACTCCATCTGTGTCTTATAGTCCCGCTCATCATCAGTAAAGAACCCCTTGGCGGTAAAATATTGCGTTAGACGATGAGCGTCTTGAACGAATTCATTATACTCCATAATCCGTTCATATGGTATATTCAATAAATTAATATTGCTCCCCCAAGTTCCAGGGATTTTTAATTCTTTAAGAACCTCGTCTCGTATGACACTATATTGATGATTGACACGCTTGACCCATAAATTAAAATCATCAATATAATCCTCATCATCCATATCACCACAGAAGAAATCTAAATCAACTCTTGCGATACAAGGATGCTTGTCAGCGATATTAATCATCTCCGCCATCTCGTCCTTATCAATCGGGAGTTTATTTTGATAGTTTTTGAATTGTGCCTTAAATATTTTCTTCCATATCTTAAAATCGTTCTTGATGGGGGTGGTCTTGTCGCTGTATGATTCAGATCCCTCCGTGATGAAATCTTGTAATTCTACCATTTTAATTTCTTTAATTCTCTTGATATGTGTATTACCGAGGACACTCATTTTCGGTCTATAAATGACAACATCTTTCTCAGTATGATTAAATCCTCGCTTGATTATTATATCTCTAAAATGAGCATAAAAGTTCGTTTTATAACAATCAACAGAATAAATGTAATTCGCATATAATTCGTTGAAATGTTTTTGATCGTCTATGAGCCCGAGGAGTTCAAATTGTTTTGAGAAATCTTCAACACTACTCACCATCTCATCCCTCACATCTTGGAGAGAATGATAATTGTATGTCTTCCATCGTTTATCCTCAAATATATACGATAATTTTATAATTTTTCTACAACGACAAATCTGTTGAACCATAGCGGGAGGAGTTATTGTTTGACCTTTCATATAGGCGAACACTTCTCTCTCCATAACACTATCCAAACCATAAACAATCTTAGGCGAGAATATAACCATATCCCAATCGTCTAAATTAACCCTTAAAGCACCACTTTCACTCGTGATGAGGATAATTCTATGTTTATCCTTTGTGCCTCCCTGATGATTATCATCAGCGTCCTTCCATCCATCAACGAGGTCATAGTAGAATTTCTCAGCAACTTTTTTAGAGTCGCAACAAACCATAAACTTATCTAATTCTAACAATCTATCCCTCATAGTTTCATATTTACCCATTTCAACACAAGGGATGCCTTTGTTGTGTTTATAATCATTAGTGATATATTTGATCTCGCCTTGATTTACATCGGGTAGGTTTGTGAAATAATTAATCGCATTATCACTTATATCGGCATCTGTCGCGATTACCTTCAACGCTGTTGAGATGATATAATTTAATTTTTTATATACGAATATCCGTTTATTGTCAAGGTTAGGACACGATAAGAAATACTCTAATAATGAATTATATTCGTCAAGATATATGATATACTCCTCAAAAGGATGTTTATTAACTCCACACCAAGAACTCATTTTCATAATTGAGTCAATTGTAATGATTATATTTTCCCCCTCGTATGAACCCCAGTCAGTTATATCCGAATAGAAATGACAATCAATCCCCGCCTCGGTGAAGACCCGATGCTGTTCTTCACCTAATGAAATCCGTGAAACAATAGATATGAAAGGGGTATGTTCTCCATTTTTGGTTTTTTTAACAATATAATTTTTAAAGGCTGTCGTCTTACCTGTCCCCGTATCACTACGGCATATAAGAATACGATTTGTGTGTTTGTCAATAAATGAACCTTTGACATCACCATCCAAATATCTCTCACCTTCAACAACTTCATCAGCCATTATATTATGATTGTTAGTCGGTTTATATTGATAATATCCCATAAAATCTTTTATCGCTACACCCTCAGCATCTTGGACGAAGAATGTTGAATTCCGAAAAATATGGTCGTCGCATTTATAAGTCCTAAAACGGAGTTTTTTATTCCAGTATTTAAGATTTTCAGTTTCATCGTATGAAGACCCTCCACGAGATTTATTGTATTCATTCCATATATCATATCGGTTAAAGGTTCTCATCATAGTTGAATATTTCAACCACAACTGATAATTGTTGAAATATTCATCAGGTAATCCATCCAAGATGGATCTTAACTCCGCATCGCTGAACTGATACGAATAAGAACCCAAATCAATCGCATCTTGCTCATATGCTTCCCATTCATCCTCGCCATCCACAGTATCCTCGCCAGTGCCTTGATTTTTGATTGGTTTTGAAATTACTTTGGTTCTCACAAGATTGACCTTACACCAATCCAATAAATCCTCGGGACATATAGCGAATTTGGTTGTTGATGATACTTGTTTATATTTACGCTCAACACCATCCAACTCAACAGTCGCCCCAGCAGATACAACATAACCTCCATCCGTTTTGATGTCTATTCCAAAATCACTGTTTATCGTAGCGAGGATAAGAGGGTCGTATTCAAAATATAAATGAAGACCGCCTCTCGCGGTTTCAACGATATAGGTAATGTCTTTCATATTATTTTTTATGTCTTCAATTGTTCCAAATGTTTTAATGAAATCATTATCTGTGTTAAATTTAGTTGTTGTGCCGTCTTTACCGATTTTATCGTAGAAGTCTAAATCTATGACGAAACACTTATTGACTTTACCACAAGGGACACCACGATTTTGACCCATATCACCCAAATCAATAAGTGTGGGGATGGTTGTAGTTTTCCAACTACCACGATTTATAAACCGACCATTTATTTTCTCCCAATCACTCGTAGGTCTTTTACCCTTAGGCACCAAAGAGATTGATTTAACCTTTTTAATGATAATATCATCCATATTAAGTATAGATGGGATTTTTAATCCCTGAACTGGTTTCTCAATTAAATCGGTTGTATTACCAACATCCTCAATTATGATGGATTTTGACTTTTTAGCCATTTTAGCCATTTTAGGTAGTGATAATAATATAGGAGATTTCGCTTTTTCTTTTATCTTAGGGTCATAATGACATAGGAGAATGTTTGCGATTTTAATAAGTTCTTTTGCGTTGCTGAATGTAAGGGATAAAGATGTGGGGTCAGTATTGATGAAATAATTTAAGATAGTGATATATAATTCTCTGTTTTTGTGGTCTTTGATAGGTAGTGATTTGCGTGTGGATATTTTATCAGCGATATAAGTTATCTCGGTGGATTTATCGGTGTGGTTGTTGAGGTAGTGTTTGAAGGCTGAGTTGAAGGTTTGGAGTTTGAGGTTTTGGATTGCGGACATTGTTTTTATATACTTAAAAATAAAAAAATTTCAGGTAAAAAGGCATTTCAAAAACCCGTTCGGCATCTATTTTATATTGTTAATGCCTAACGGGTTTGAACGATAAAACGATTTTCAAACAAATATGTTGGAGAGGGCTATTTAATCCATTAAAAATTAATTTTTCCGCAATAACCAAAGGGATGTGAAAGGCCCAATATGTTATATATCCCTCATATACCCCCACAAAAAATTTAAGCGATAGTAAAATGAAAAATTGTATATTTATTTTAACTACATAAGGAGACCATAAATTATCACTCTGAAAACATTTTGAATATATTTCCATCTTCTTCGCAGGGTGCTTTACACTCAATACCATTCTCCTTTAAATATTCAACCTTGTCGGGGTGCTTTGTGATGAAATCGTTTTGTCTTTCTAAATTAACATAATACCTCCACATATTCCTCGCATTAACAAACTTTTTATTTTCTTGATATATTTCTCTCTTCTTGTCTATGTTGTCGTGATAATGTTTTTTAGATCTTTCATTATTAACCCTACACCATTCGGGGTCTTTCTTCTTTACTTCGTGATATTCTGCCTTTTCTCTGTTGCGTTTGTTTTTGTATTGGGTGAGGATTTTTTTGATTTCTGTATCTGTGAAATTAGTTGTTTCCATTATATACTTATAATATATAAAAAAAATGAGAAAAAGACTTTAATAATAAAGATAAACCCGATCGGCATCAAATAATTTTCGGGTATTTTCGGGATTTCAAAACAAACCCATTCGGCATCTCTAAACTATATTTGATGCCGAACGGGTTTGTTTTTTGATAATTATTTACATCATAACTTCAACATTTCCCGCTTTGATAGACAGGGTCCTTATGTGTCTGATGAAGTTTTTCCAGAGCAGATTGACAGAGGGTTTATCAACATTATCGGTGCTTCCCTCATATCTACAATTGAGGCGAGCTGTTCTACCTCTTCCATCAAATACATTCTCCTCCCCGATTGCGAGGACACGACCTACAACAAAATTTGAAGCATATTCCTCAAATGAATTCACGGGGATTCCAAAAGATAAAAGTGCTTTCTCTAATTCAACGAGATAATTCGCATCAATACCGCCACGCTTATCACTTACTTTCGTGGTGGATATTTCTCTCGTAGGGACCATCTTGCCATTTAGAAAAAATGAATATTTGGAGAGACCGTTAGAGCATCCCGCGACTCCTGTGCGATTACTATGAATTTGCGTATCAACCTGATTGGACGCACCCGCATCCTTTGACACGAGATAAGTTGAATGAGGAGCGGTGTTCTTATCAGTTGAATAAATACCCGCATCCGTAGGGACGCATAAGATAGATTTCGCCATAGAATAGTCAATATTTAAAGGGACAGTGCTCTGGACATCACTCGCGAGCGTTGAATGTGTATGAACCCCAACAGAAGGGATGTCAAAATTCACAACTCCACCCTTAGAGACCTTACTCAACATCGCTCTTTCATATCCCTCTCCCAAATCAATTTGATGGACTATCATCTCAACATTTGAAACCTCACACGATGGAGAGTATGATGTCGCATCCAATAGAGATGATGAATATAGAAACCAATTCTCAGAGGCACCATCCGCCCATTTTGCGATCGTGGCGTCTTTGTTTGTGAGAGCATTATCAACCTCAACAACAATATCATCCCCAACCTGTGAGATAGATTTGATTGTTGCGTTGCCTCCCGAAAAATCCAACTTTGTCATAGCACCATCAAAATTGTCTTTTGCGAATCCAATTCGTTCTCCAACTACAAATGGGAAATTTGACGGATCTCTCGCCATATTGACACCACCCTTGATGTAAAACTTCGTAGGGGCGTCAGCACCTGCTCCATCTTTAACCCAATCCGACTTTACCCCCGCTTTATCAACCGCATCCAACATAGGATTTAATCTCAATCGTCTGTGAAGAGAGACCGAATCTAATTGACGGAAAAGGTTTCTCGCAGGAGCCATCGTGAGTTCTATATAAATCCCATTTGTGAGAAGATTAGGAAAAACCTTCGCCTGGTCTGCGAAGACACCACAATGGAGAGGGAGGGTAATCTTTGCGGGAATAAAATCATCATTAGTCCAAGGAGTGTTGAGAGTTGTCTTCGGGTCTGTATCTGCCCCGCGATTAAATTGTTTCATAAATGGTGATTTGGTGTAATTATTACCGATGGACTTCGTGGTGCCGAGTGTGCCTCGGGTTTCAGGTAGATGAGCACCGCATCCCTCTGTCATCGCTCTTTTATTCTGCTCTACATCATTTTTAGAGAAATCATATTTAAGAGATACATAAGAAGCATATTCGGTGTTTTCTTCAATTAAAGTCTCACGATTACCCGCATATATTCTCATCGCCGAAAATAAACTATTTGCCCCGATGTTGGGGTCAAGAGTGAGACGGGTTGGAAATGTGTTATTTGCTAGGACAGCGTCTCCTTTAATACGACAATCAAATTGAAGATACGAATCTTTACCCGAGAAATACTTAATACTTGGAGGGATATAAATCCCGATTGTTTGGTCTTGTGAAAAGTTTAAACCATTCTCAGCCGTGATGCGGATGTCAGTTTGCTCCATATTGTCTTTACCTTGGGTGGTGAAGAATTGAGATTTATGAGGTATCGTAGCCATTGTTTATATTCTCTTATTACATAAAAAAAAATATGATTGTATTATTAAAAAAAGGGAAACTCCCTTATGTATCGCTTTTTGCTCTGGATGTCATAAATCCTTACAAGCACATATAAATAAAAATAACGATAGTAAAAAAAATATATTACAACATATGTTTAGCACCATAAGACACCATAAGGAATTACCACCACTTTTTCATATCCCTTTCTTCTTTTTTTTTAATCAATCTTAATATCTCCTTTAAGTCTTCTTTAATGACGACGACATCACCATCAACTTTATCCAAAGTATCAACTATACAACATATCTCCTCTTGACAAGCGATGATTGTATCTACGCATTGATCAATAGCATTTCTATTTGATTTATCAGGCATTTATAATATAACATATATAAAAAAACAAACCCGTTCGGCATCAAATATATATTGTTAATGCCTAATGGGTTTGTTTTGAAAATCTATAATCCAATAATAAAATATATGATATATAAAAGATGTCTCAATATACAGATATTCAAATGATAGAGTGTAATAATCAATCATCAACTCAACATTTAAGCGGTAATGACACCTCACCTGCGACTTACACAAATAAACTCGGGACAAATATAGCACTAAAAAGAGGCGATAAACTCTCTATGGAGTATTGTTTTATAAATCAAAGAGGGTGCGGGACACCCGATGGGATTGAAATCAAGGGAGAGCGTTTGGATACAGAAACAAAGAAATTTTATATTTCTAAAATATCAGGTGATGGAGAAGAACCAATCGCATCAAGGACACGGATGGAGACGCAGTTATATCAAAAGGCGATATGGACTGAAATCCCGAAAACATTAACAGAGGATAAGATATTCACCGAGATAAATTATTATCACTCAACTAATGGTGAGGGATATTATTTTCTCCCTCGTCGCTTTCTCACACCCGAAGTTAGATTGATAAAGGGGACGGTTGGAAAGGCCTTGAATACTTCTACGAGTGAGACTAAAAAAACATTTACATCACCTGAAACGATAGCGGATGGTCGGTGTTTTTATGAGAGAGGTATTATAACCGATACCGATTCAATGTGTGAAAGTGATATGATGTTGGTGATTGATAGTGATTCGGTTGGTATGTATAAACCTAAAAGCGATGGAGGTAAGATGACGATATTGGTGAGAGATTTTATGATACAAAAAAAAGAGTATAATCTTGAAACGAAGGATTATTGGGAAAATCGTATCCTTGACCCCTGTGCTGGTTCTTATATGTTATATCAGGAATTATTGGAACTATCTATGGCGATTGGTTTCAATTCTCCTGCGAACATTTCAACAAGACTGACACAGGAGATACAAAAAAAAATGCCGACTGAGGAATATTATGCGATGGATGATAGTGAGGTATCTCTCCCTATCAAATGGGGTTCAACCGAATCAACTATCACCTATAAACCTTTTAACTCTGCGTGGGTCGGTGGTAATTCTAAGGCTAATTTTGATTCGTATATGATAAGCGGTGATGCTGGGACAGCACCTGCGATGAATTATGATTGTTCTTATCAATATATTGGAATTAAGAGACCTGACCTTTTCATCGCTGGGCGTTTGACACGAGACTACAACGATGCTAATAAAATCAAAGTCGCAATCACAGGGTCTCAGGTGGATAATGTGATGGAACCTATCACCACGGGATATGAGTGGGGGGAAGCATTATTGAAAAAATTGAGTGATTTGTTTATCATTCAAGGTAATTATCCCGAATTATTTGTCGGGTCGGAAAACCATTTTGGAGATGGAACAGATATAAATATAGATACTGCGAGATTTTTACATATGAATAGATACACTGATGTCTTAATGGATAATGGTTTGATTCTTGGAGATGATAATATAATAACGAAAGCATTTAACCGCAACTCAATCCCCGTATTTTTTAAATATGATGGAAATAATGCGGGGAGGATGACAGACGGATTATCAACATCGTCTTTATCATATGGTTTCGCTACAAAGACACGGATTGACGGAACGGATTATATAACATTACATCCCGAATTGATTGGAGGTATAAGACCATATATATTTAAACATACAGCAAATATCGTGGCGGATACTATACAAATTGGATGGGATTATCATTTTAACGCATACTCAACAATCGCATCTCAAATCTTCTCGGGTTATCCTACATATTCTTACGATGACACTTATTCATATGGTGTGCGTTCTCAAACTGAAATCATAGGACCCGCAATAAATTCGGCAGGAGACAAAGAAAAATTGTATTTTGAGTCATTAAACTTATCATCGTTAATATCAAGAACATATCTCGGGACAAATAATGGAGCGTTGGAATATGATGAGACGGGGCATTTCGCATTTAGTGATTTACACACAGCGGAGAACCTTGGGAACAAATTTGACTCTGGATCTACACTTACAAATCCTCTTGTGGTTGGTAGTGATAAGGTATGTTATAAAATAAATAAGAGGATGAATTTGTGGTCTTGGACACCTGAAATGAAACCATATATAGCACCCGAGGGGGTTGATTCATATGGTGTTAAACCCGATAAACTAACTGTCCCCGATTTATGGACTGATGGAGACACCATAGCGTCGGCAGTTGTTAAGGAGGCGGGACAGCACGACCCATCAACTGGATTTCAATCATCTTATAAAGTAATCTGGGGAGCAGAAAAATATGACCCAATGAACCAAAACATCGTCCCATATTCAATAATGGATTCTCATTGTGGAATAATAATGAACCTCGGGAACTCATCACCTGAGGAAACTTTTAGCGACTCTCTTTTAGGTGTCCTTGGATTTACTTGGAAACAATTTAATCCATCTATCATAAACAGCGAGAACAAT
>TARA_R110001606_G_scaffold8553_5_pt1 | contig 18265 bp, 25 predicted proteins | sample TARA_R110001606 | Tara Oceans TARA_R110001606 (sample SAMEA4398315) | marine metagenome | biome: Polar Biome; feature: [SRF] surface water layer (ENVO:00010504); material: water (ENVO:00002006), including particulate matter (ENVO:01000060) such as... | depth 5 m | reverse complement strand
GATTTACATTCAAGTTGTCGGGGGTTCGATCCCCTCTTTGAGCATGTTGAATTCAATGTATGCCTAATGATTACTATCAGATGCAAAGAGTGTGGAACAGAATTAACAAGCACAAGCAAAATTCAGTGTTGTGGTTGTCCCAACATGCTAACAATTAAAGAGGAAAACATCTCAGCAGTTGACATAACCAAGGTCATCATGATAAACTCAATACAGGAACCCAAAAGTGTCCTGTCTTCTCAGGACCTTGCATACCAAGAGGAGAGGAGGCATCGTAAAGTTCGTAAAATGGACTTTGATATAAAGTGAGTATGTCTGAAAAACATCTTGTCACCAAAGAAGAGTGTCAAAGGATGATTGATAAAGCAATAGATAAACACAACAAAACTGCCTCACTCATTAGTGCTTGTATAGGTTCAGTATTACTGTTCTTCTATGCTCAAGGACTTCTGATTGTGGTAGGATTGTGGAAGTAATGGAAGATTGGCCGAGTGGTTGATGGCGTTAGTCTTGAAAACTAATAAGGGTAATACCTTCCAGGGTTCGAATCCCTGATCTTCCTTAAAATTCTATTATACATAAATCAACAATGAAATTTTATTCCGTGGAACACTGGCAAGAAAACTGGGAAGAATTGATTTCAAAGGTTGAGAATGGTGAGTCAATAGGAATAACAAACGGAAAACATAAAGCAGTGATGGTTCCTGCAGATGAAGAACTTATAAGGATTCATACTGAGCATGACGAAGCATCTTAGATTACTGCTGGTTTAGCAATCTGGTAGAATGCTCAGAACTCATAATTCTGCGAAGGTGGGTTCAATTCCCACAACCAGCATTGGACAGTTTTATATCTGTCCATATTGACTCTCTGAGTCATATGCCTTATAATTACAAGGTCAACAAACAAGACAATGACTATTACTTCTAAGTTCAAAAAAGACATCAGCACTCTTCGTTCAGCAGTCCAAGGTGATTTCTTTTTAGATGTGAAGAATCCTAAACTCTACAAGAAAGTTCGCAAGTTCTATGAGAATGATGGAGTAGTTTTTTCTGGAGATCCACTTGATGATTATGATATCCTTTTGGATTGTCTATCACAGGATCTCTCTGCTATTGAAGTTTAATTATGCCAGTCATTCAGAAACCATCTGTTATCTTAGAGCAGTTTCCATATAGGTATATTCAGGTTGGTACATTAGAAATTAATGGCAAACCTGATTATCGTATTCAAAAAGTTGATTCCTACACTGGAAAATACAGAGACATGTATCTTTGTGATAATGAAATGCAGTTGATGACTGCTATGGAAGATTTTGAATATACTCGCTGGCTTGATCCCGATGGTGTACCTTGTTATGTTAGAGACTCGGTAGGTCGTTAAAGAGTCCTGGTGGAGTCAATAGACCCTATGGTTTCTTGTTTCCATATAAAGAACAAGTGGCGTGCATGTAGACCTGCGTAAGAGACCTTTGGGGGGTCTCTTTTTTTCTAAATACACCAGAACCTAATTGAAACACATGGCATACAAAGGAACTGCAGCAAAGTCTTCAAGTGGTGCATCTATGTCTCAGTATGATGTAGAAGTAGAAGAAAGACTTAAGGCATTGGAATCAAATGCACACACAAAACCAACTGGCGAAACTCAGTCAAAGGTTGATGGGAGACTGGATGCTCTTGAAGCAGCAGTAGCAGCACTAACAGCAAAGTGTAATGCTCCTGCTCCTAAGGCTGCAGCATCATCAGGTGGTAGTGATGCAAGACTTGATGCTCTGATTGAAGGGTTGAACAAGGTGTCACAAGTTACTGATAGTTTCCCTAAAGGAGAAGACGGTGTCAGGAGAATTGACGTCTGATATTTGATCCTCTATAATAAATCATAATAGTTATTTTACATGTCTGAATATAATAAGACAGCACTTGTTTTAGGTGCTGGTGGATTCATTGGTAGTCACATGGTCAAAAGACTTCGTGAAGAAGGATACTGGGTGCGAGGGGTTGACCTTAAGCACCCAGAATATGGTGAGTCTAAAGCGCATGAGTTTGTACAAGGAGATCTACGTGATGTAAGTTTTGTACGTCGTGTTATTGAGTACAAGGGTCAGCAAGGCAATTTCTATAATAGTGTTCCTTATCGCTGTATTCGTCCCTTTGATGAGATCTATCAGTTTGCTGCTGATATGGGTGGTGCAGGATTTGTATTCACTGGTGAGAACGATGCAGACATCATGCATAACTCCGTGTCTATCAACTTGAATGTCCTTGAAGAAGTTCGCAAACTGAATGAGACATTTGATGGTGAAGAGAATGGAACTGCATGTGTTCGTCCTGCTTTAAATCAACCTACCAAGATTTTCTACTCTGGATCTGCTTGCATGTATCCAGAATACAATCAATTAGACCCCAACAACCCTGACTGTAGTGAAGAATCAGCATACCCAGCAGCACCAGACTCAGAATACGGATGGGAGAAGCTTTTCTCTGAAAGACTTTACCTATCCTATAACCGTAATCATGATATACCTGTTAGGATCGCTCGGTACCATAATATTTTCGGACCAGAAGGAACCTGGGATGGCGGAAGAGAGAAGGCACCAGCAGCAATCTGTCGTAAAGTAGCAAAACTGCCTGGAGTAGGTGGGCACATTGAGGTATGGGGTGATGGTGAGCAGACACGTTCTTTTCTATACATTGATGATTGTATTGAAGCAACCAGAAGACTGATGGATTCTGACTTCATGGGACCAGTGAACATTGGTTCAGAGGAGATGGTAACAATCAATGAGTTGACCAATATTACTTCTAAGGTAGCAGGCAAACCTATCAAGAGGATCCATAAGATGGATGCACCTCTTGGTGTACGTGGTAGGAACTCTAACAATGATTTGATTAGAGAGAAACTTGGATGGGATTATAAAGTGACTCTTGAAGAGGGCATTCGTTATACCTACTATTGGATTAATGCACAACTTGAAGACGCATGATTGGGTTTAACTATCTGGGCAAACTGGGACAACTGGGAAACCAAATGTTTCAGTATGCTGCTGTAAGAGGTATTGCAGCAAACAGGGGATGTAACTATTGCATCCCCAATCATGATCAAGTTTTGGTTGATTCATTAGGAAATAAGTTGAGGATTGAACTCTTCAATGTCTTCAAGATGGGTAACTGCAGTGCTCTTAATATTCAAATCATTGACCAAGACAGACCTACTGTTGAGGAGAGTGGGTTTCATTTTAATGAATGGATCTTTAATGAATGTCCAGACTGGGTGAACCTGTTTGGTTTTTATCAGACAGAGAAGTACTTTAAGAATATTGAAGAGGAGATTCGTCAAGACTTTGAGTTCATTGAGGAGTATCAGAAACCCTGTGTAGAGATGATTTCTGGTGTAGAGGATCCAGTTGCAATTCATATCAGAAGAGGGGACTTCCTGAATAACTCAGGAAATCACCATAACCTAAGCATCACTTACTATGAGAAAGCACTCTCCCTGTTTGATGCTGATAGAAATGTAATCATCTTCTCTGATGATGCTAAGTGGTGTAAAGAACAGGGAATCTTCTCAGATGATAGATTCTTAGTATCAGAGGGCAACTCAAGTTATGTTGACCTATGTCTGATGTCTCTATGCTCAGACTTCATCATTGCTAACTCAACCTTCTCTTGGTGGGGTGCTTGGTTAGCAAACAAAGGTAAAGTGATTGCTCCATCAATATGGTTTGGTCCTAATAATGCGCATTTAGATATCAAAGATTTATATCCTGAAGGATGGGAGGTGATAGATGAGTGAGGTAACTGTTCTGAATAGCATTGGGGGTTGTGCCTCTAGTCAACTATTCAAGATTGTAAATGAACTAGGTATTGAAAGTAACTCAGATCATTTCCATCAAGGTATTAATTTTGGTAGATGTAAACATACACTGTATCCTCCACAGTATAGTGAGATTGATATGGCAATCTTTGTAATGGGTGATCCAATTCAGTCTGTTATATCATTGTTCAGACGTGACATGGGCATCACACACATTGAGAACAAGGGACTTCCTCTTCATCCCACTAGAACTGACAATGTAGAACTACATCCTGAGTCAAAGGAGATCTATAAAGTCCATCCACAATATAAGAAGAACTATAATCTTAAGGAATATGTAGAAGGTGGTCTGGATTGGTTTATGACTTATGAACACATATATAACTGGACAACAATAGAGACAAGGTTTCCTATACTTTGTGTTAAGTCTGATGTTCAGTGGGACTATGGAAAAGAAATCTTTATAGACTTCTTAAGACAGAAGACAATTCCATCAAACTATGTGAAGAAACCAAGAAATTCAAAGATTGATCTTGTTCCACCAGATAAACGTGAGCAGTTTGAATCTATTCTTCAGAAAGCAACTGACTACTACAATACACTTCCAGATTATTTTGTAAGAAAATGAAGAATTACATATACAATAAAGCAGATCTAATCCATTCTAGAGAATCAAGAGATAAGAATAACTGGGAGAATGCATTTCCTCATCAAGATCTTTGGAGAAAAGATGATGCTCTTGTGAAATGGGTGGGTGTATTAGATAGGTTCAGAGAACTCTATCCTGATAATGGTAAGACTGTGGTAGACTTGGGTTGTGCTAGAGGATGTGTTCCCCATATCATTAGTTCATGGGGCAATGATGTAACAGGAGTAGATACTATCAAGACAGGTGGTCGTATTGATCATGACTGTGTAGATAGTAAGACCACAATGATTGAGTCTAATATTTGGGATTGGTTTCCTACTGTAGAAGATGAGAGCATAGATGTTTTCACTGATCTATGTTCTATTACTCATTTCTGTGGTAGTACTGGTATCTGTCCTGATGGTGAAACTGTTTTGAATAATGTATTCAGAGAGACTTACAGATGTCTAAAGCCAGGTGGTCACTTCATTATCTCTTCTGACTGTCAGACTGATTCTGAAGATGGAGAGTTTGTAAGTCCACAGATATTCATCTCAGCAGCAAAATCACAGGGATTAAAATTGATGGGAAGGTGGACAAATAGAACCAAAGATCTATTCAGAGTACCTGGTTTTCCTCATCTCAATGTTTGCAGTTTGACTTTTATAAAAGATGTCTGATACATATCAAAAAATTATTGAAGACTTTACTTCATTCAAAGGTCCTATATCTAATGATCATATCATTTTAAGTGATCATATCCCATCATTCAACATTCCTAGAGATGGATACTGGCTTGAGTTTGGTGTATACTCTGGAAAGACTATCAACAAACTAAGTAAGTGTTGTAATCTAATCTATGGGTTTGATTCCTTTGATGGACTTCCAGAGGATTGGACTGATGATATTGGGAAAGGACATTTCAGTGTTCCTGAACCACCAAGAGTAGAAGATAATGTTGAACTCGTGATTGGTTGGTTTGATGAGACCCTTCCTAAATTTGTAAAAGAGTATCTTATTGATAAGATCTCCTTCATTAATATTGATTGTGATCTATACTCCTCTACTAAAACTATATTCAAACATCTTGGTCCATACATTAAACCTGGAACATATATTTACTTTGATGAGTTTCTTATTAAGAAGAATATGAAGGAGAATGAAGCTAAAGCATTTGCTGAGTTTCTTGATGAGTATAATTATGGATATAAAATCCTAATGAACAGCACTGACCATTTACCTATTCAAACCATAGTTGAGATTGTATGAAACTAGCAGTAGTCTTTATTGGCACTAATAAGTATCTTAACTTCTTACCCAGTTGGTATAAAGCATGTGAGAAGTTTCTTGCTCCTAAGACAGAGAAGCAATACTTTGTCTTTACTGATGGTGAGATTGAAGGAATGCCTGAGAATGTAAATGCATTCAGTCAAGAGCATTTGCCCTGGCCATATATTACTCTTAAGAGATGGGATACTATTCTCAAAGCAAGCACATCATTGGAACAATTTGACTATGTTCTTTTCCTTGATGCTGATATGAGAGTAGTTGCTGAGGTATTAGAAGAAGACTTGTTTACTGATAAGAAGTTTATTGGCGTTCATCATCCATGTCATGCAATGGGTATGCATCCACATACTGAGTTTCCTGGTGCCTTTGAGACTAACCCTCAATCACTTGCATCTGTCTCTGAGGAGGATGATGTCTCTACTTATTGGCAAGGTTGTTTGTGGGGTGGTAGAGTTCCTTATGTGATTGATATGATTAAGGAACTAGACAGGAGAACTATGGATGACCTGGATAGAGATGTGATTGCTGTGTGGCATGATGAAAGTCAGATGAATAAGTTCTTTATTGAAAACAAAGAAGATGTTCATACTCTTGGACCACAGTATGCCTATCCAGAATGTTTCAGTGACCACTGTGAGTTTGATTCTGTGATTGTTCATTTAGCAAAAGACAACTCTAAGTATCAGGTATGACGAACTTGAAGAGTGGTTTGTCTGGTTGTCAGATAAAACTACTCACTGATAATGTATTAAGAAAGTATTCTTCCTGTGAAGGATACAACCAGAGATTGCTTTCTCAGATCAAGAAGCAGTCTCTTTTTTCGCATTTTATTTTACAAAACATTGAAGCACCTAGAGTGTATGGTATTCATAAGGATAAGATATACTCTTTTGATATGGAGTATGTCTCAGGGTTTTCCTTTGATGAATACTTTTCTCACGCCAATACAAAGCAAGTTGACTTTGTAGTTGATTCACTATGTGGATATTTTGATTTCTTGATTGGAAACTCAAGGGTATATCATACTGAGGTGTCTAAAAGCATCTTTGAGAGCAAACTAAACAGTATGAAGCAGAGTGATTTCCTCTTATACATCAAGGAACAAGTGGTGGATATGCAAGTACCATACAGTTTCTGTCATGGTGATCTGACCTTTGCTAATATAATCTTTCATAAGAATAGATTATATTTTATTGATTTCTTAGATTCATTTATTGATAGTTACTTAGTAGACTTTGCAAAACTAAAGCAGGACTTATATTATTGTTGGAACCTTAGAGTTCAAGACATACATAATCTTAGAATACATCAGATATACTCATATATCTGGGGAAAGATAGAGAGTAGATACTCTGATTATCTGGATACAAAAGCATTCAAAGTGCTGGATGCTATGAACCTCTTACGCATAGAACCTTACTTGACTAACAAGAAGCAGAGTTCTATACTGAATACACTAGTAGAAAAGACAGATCTGTATGAAGACCTTATTAGTTCCTATGGCAGGGAAGTCATCACGCTTTCCAAACATGAGACCCAAGTGGATGCTGACTCACCCAAAGAAGAATAGGTTCATGGTGGTTGAGTCTATCTCAGGACTTAACTTAGACTTCTTTGATGTGATTTACTTTGTTGTTCTTCAAGAACATGAAGATCAGTATCAATTTACCAAAGGAATGGCTAGGGAACTCAAGGAACTAGGTGTCTTAGATAAGTCAAAGTTTGCTTATCTTACAGAACCTACATCTTCACAGTCAGATACTGTCTATCAAGTCCTCTCAGGTGATGATGTAGAGGGGTTTGTCTTTGTGAAGGACTCTGATAATTACTATGAGTGTAACATAGAAGAAGGAAATCAGGTTGCATACTATGATCTGAATGCAGAAGATGATATTAATGCTAGGAACAAGAGTTATATTGAACTGGATGTGAATGGAGTCATTACTAATATTGTAGAGAAGGATGTCATCAGTTCTACATTCTCTTGTGGTGGGTATGGGTTTGCAGATGCAAAAGAGTTCTGCAAGTCATATGAAAAACTTGAAGTGATGGAAGGTGAGTGTTACATCAGTAACGTCATCTATGATATGATGCTGTCTGGTTCTAAGTTCTCTGGTTCACGAGTTGATAAGTATAAGGATTGGGGAACATTAGAAGTCTGGAATAAGTATAAGTCACAATACAATACACTGTTTGTTGATATTGATGGGACACTAGTCACTAACTCATCTATTCAGTTCCCACCATATGTGGGTTCAGGTGAACCACTTACACTCAACATCCAGTATCTGAGAGAAGAGTATGAACAGGGAAAGGTTTATATTATCCTGACTACAAGTCGTCCAGAGTTTTTACGTGAGACAACTGTGAAGGAGATGGAGAGACACAACATGCCTTATGATCAACTGGTGATGGGACTTCCACACTGCAAGAGGACTGTGATTAATGACTTTGCAAAAAGCAATACATACCCTTCATGTGATGCTATAAATATCCCTAGAAATCATGATAATTTGAGTGAGTATCTATGAGGATAGCATTATGTTTTTCTGGGCAACCCAGATTCATTGAACAAGTTGCTCCCAGTATTCTTGAGAATGTTATTGGAAATCATGATGTAGATGTTTTTGCACATCTCTGGTTTGATGAAGATCTTCAAACCCAACCATATAAGTATGGTGGGGCAGGTAAGTGGAAAGATCAACGCATTGCACCTGATGCTATTGAGAAGTTTAAAGAGATATACAAACCAAAGAATATTGTAGTAGAAAAGAGTAGGAAGTTTCTAGACTCAAATCTATCTGATGATTATCTTGCATCACTTAAAAGATATAAGTGGGGTGCTATTGATAATCCAGAAGAACCAGACTTTGCAGTAAGAGATGTAAACAATATTATCTCATATTACTATTCTCTAATGAAAGTTTGCACTCTGAAGAAGGAGTATGAGCATGAGAATAACTTTAAGTATGATTATGTGTTGAAGATTAGAACAGACTCAATTGTTGGAAGCAAGATTGAGTATGAGGGGTTCCCAAAAGATATTATCTTTTACTCAAGTAATCAGAACCAACCAGATGGAATGACTAATGATTGGTTTAACTTTGGTGGATCTAAGGTCATGGACGCATTTATGTCTGCATACCCTGTGATTGATCTTTGTATTGATCAATGTATTGAACAGGCAGAAGGTGCTTGGTGTTGTGAACTTATTCATAGAAAAATGATTAACTTCTTCAACATTCCCTGTAAAGGAATCCCAATTCATATTACACTCCCTAGATTCTGATGAAAGTAGCACTATGTTTTTCTGGACAACCCAGATATGTTGAGAAATCATATGAACAGTTTAGTAAAAACATCCTGAGTAATAATGATGTAGATGTATTTGCTCACATGTGGTGGGATGAATCATATAAAGGTAAATCATTTGTATGGGAAAGTAAGGACAAGTATCCAGAAGACTACAGTCCTATGGATAAATTTGAAGAACTCTTCAAACCTAAGTGGACTTTTATAGAAGCACATAAACCAAAGGAGTTCTTTGGATATGATAAGTTTCCTACTACTAGTTTGTTTGATTCATCTATGGATATAGATGTGATTCGTAGTATTGTGACTAGGCAGAGAAGTCAATGGTATTCAATTCATTGGTCTATGTCTCATCCAAATCTGGATGACTATGACTTGGTTGTGAGAGCAAGAACTGACTTGACTTTTGAAAAACCAATTAATTTCTCTGACTATGATTTAGATAAAGTTTATATGATGGATGGATCTCTGCAGTGTGGTGGTGATAGGCATTATCAAGACTGGTTCTGGTTTGGACCACCTAAGCATATGAGACAGATCAATAAAACATATGAGAAGATTCTTCCATTCTATAAGAATGGATTGAAACATATGCATGAACTTATGCTATACTCTATCTCTGAGGAGAATGTTCCTGGTGAAATTTTAGATCTGGGTGTTTATATGATGAAGAGAAGTGGCATAGATATCAATGAGCAAAAGAAGATTATCAAAGGAAAAACAGAAGACCTTCAGGTTGATCTGATCTAGGAATTATTATGAAAGTTATTATTTGGGGGTATCCTTTACATACCCACACACATTCATATACACACGCTGCTGTTTATAAAGCATTTGAGAGTCTAGGGTATGAGACACATTGGTTTCATGATGGAGATTTCCCAAAGGACTTTGATTATGAAGACTGCTTATTCTTCACTGAAGGATTTGCAGACTCAAAGATGCCTTTGAGAAAGACCAGCACATACTTTGTCCATGTATGTGTGAATCCAGAAAGGTATATTGGTAAAGTCAAGAAACTTATTGATGTCAGATATCTGATGGACAAGATGGATTCAGACAATTATAGTTTTGTTCTGGATAGGTCTAATTGTGATGTGATAGATAAGGGTGTGCTCCATGAAATGAATTCTGGAGACTATGATGTCATCTATATGGCTTGGGCTACCAATCTCTTACCAGATGAGATTGATCTTGAATGGGCAAAGATTGAAAGGTCTGATACTTATAACTTCTTAGGAAGCATTTCTAGTAGTGGTAGGTTTGCCAATGCAGAATACATTCAGCAATTTGCAGAGTGTTGTGCTAAGATAGGTGTGAAAACTGCAGTCAATGACCCATGGCAGAATCCTTTAAGTGAGGAGGATAACGTAAGACTCACACAACAATCATTTATGTGTCCAGATTTTAGAAACAGGACACATAAAAAATGGGGATACATTGGATGCAGGTTGATGAAAGCAATTAGTTTTGGTCAACTTGGTATGACAAACTCAAAGATTAGTCAAGAATTTATTGATGATTCTGTTCTATATTCTGAGAGCATCCCAGAACTATTCCAACTTGGTTTGGAACATAAGGATGATATTGATAGGATTCAACATCAGATGAATGTGATTCGTAAGGAACATACATTTGTCAATCGTGCACAAGGTTTACTGAAACTGATCTAGGAGAAAGAAATGAACAACCCCTTTGGATTTAAGATTGATCCTCGCTACAAACACTTTGAATTTCAACGTGAACATCTTCCTACAGTAATCAAAGATAGTCTTGCTACTGATGGTAGGACTGATCTTAAGGTTGTTGAAATTGGTGTGGAGTATGGTGGGTATCTTGATGTCTACTACCCTCAACTTGAATCTATAACCTCTGAGTTCTATTGTGTTGATCTTTGGTCAACAGATGGTAATGATGATTACTTCCGTAATCGTGATGGACAGGTAGAGCGTGGACACAAACGTGTCATTGAAAGATATGGTAGTAATCCTAAGGTCACATTATGTCAGGGTGCTTCTGTAGAGAGAGCAGCAGAGTTTGAAGATGAATACTTTGACTGGATATACATTGATGCAGATCATACTAAGGAAGCAGTGTTGAGTGATATTACTGCATGGTATCCTAAACTTAAGAAGGGTGGTATCATTTCAGGACATGATTGTTTCTGTGAACCTACCAATGAAGCATATGACTTCTTTGATGTTGAAGGTGCTCTGGAAGAATACTTTGCAGATGTTGTTCAGGATATCTGGATGACTTCAGAAGCTTCATATAAGAGCTGGTCCTATATCAAACCTGAATAATGTCTAAAGTTACATTTGGTTATATTGTTGGTGGAACTGATAAGCACTATGAGAATCTATTAAGGTCACTAAGATCTCTGGAAAGGATCAAACAGGACCATGAGATTCTTATTTTAGATGCTGATGGTAGACTCAGTGACTCTGATGGACAGGAGAATGTGAGAATCATTCACTATCCTGTTCAAAAAGGGAAGGGTGATGAGTGGTTCAAACCACATATTTGGAAGATGAGATATCATCTTTATGAGTTTCTTGAAACTGATTACTGCATCTACATGGATACTGATACAGTGATTGTAAATGATAGGGTAGATGATCTCATTGAATATTCTGAGGACAAGTTTCTCATCTGCGCACACTGGTGGTTGAATGATGTTAAAGATTACTTTGATAAGGTAAGAGTTAGCGCCCCAGCCATCAAACCTTATCTTGATAATAATAATGCATACCAAAGATACATTGCATCAGGGGTGTTCTTGTTTAAGAAAGGAGTGCATGATGGCATCTTTAAGACATTCTCTGAGATGTTTGATGCTATTTTTGCAGATGGTCAGTGTCCTGATGGCATAACTGATGAACTATTGTTGGCTCTATCCTTGTATAAGGAAGGCAACTATAAGTTTGCTAATGGATCTATGAATCATAGTTCGAACCATAACCAGATGCCTCTCAAGCTTGAGGATGGCAACTTCTATGGTAAGAACCCTGATGATGCTGAATTTGAGAAGGTTTTTTTGTTTCACAATGACATCAAAGAGTTCTATACTAGTGATATCACAGCAGGTCTAGAACCAAATGTGATTAAAGAGTTAGAAAAAGTCTGTTATATTAAGGAGTAGTATGACTGTATTTGCAAAGGCACCTCTTCGTCTTGGACTTGCTGGAGGTGGTACAGATCTGAGTCCATATTGGAATAACTATGGTGGAGTGGTGCTAAGTGGCACCATAGATCAGTATGCTTATTGTAAGATAGAGCCATACATCTGTGACTGTAGAGACAAACATTGGGTGTTCAATAGCATTGACCTAGATGTAATTGAAAACTATGATGTATTCTCAGATAGTTTTATGAAAGGAGATTATACTGATTCTAAGTTAAGTCTTCTTGTCAATGCATATCAATATCTGACCTCTCACATAGACAGAGAACCTATAAAGATTACAACCTATGTTGAGGCACCTCCTGGTAGTGGTCTGGGCAGCTCTAGTGCCCTTGTAGTATCATTGGTGGCTGCTATTAGTGAATACTATGGTATACCCTATGATGAATATGATATAGCATCCACTGCGTTGAAGATTGAGAGAGAGATATGTGACTTGCCTGGTGGTAAGCAAGATCAATACTCAGCAGCATTTGGTGGGTTCAACTATATTGAGTTTTTACAGGATGGTAGAACTATTGTGAACCCTCTGAGATTAAACTATAAGACACAGAACATGCTTGAAATGAATACTGTTCTGTATTATGTGGGTTCACCCAGAAGTGATGCTAGAATCATTGAAGCAACTTCTAATAATCTAGATAAGAATCAGAAGACTATAGAGGTTACTCACAAAATTAAAGAAGCGTGTATAGAGTTCAAGAGAAGTCTTCTAATTGGAGACGTATCTAAGCTGACTGAATTGATGAATGAGTATTGGCAGTTGAAACTGCAGACTAGCAGTAAGGTGGGTTCTCCTGCTTTGATAGATACTTATGAATATGCTATGCTTAACGGAGCAACTGCTGCTAAGATCTCTGGCGCTGGTGGTGGAGGACATATGGTTCTCTTCACTGAATTTGAGAATAGACACAAATTGATATCAGCACTAAAGAAAAGAGAGCAAGGTAGAATTGTTCCATTCAAGTTTGTAAAACACGGAGTAGATGTATGGAGACAATAGAGATCCATGAAAAGGGATGGGGACATGAAAAATGGATAGTCAATAAGGAAGAATACTGTGGTAAACTATTGTTCTTTCAGAAAGGATTGAAGTGTTCATATCACTATCATAAGATCAAAGATGAAGTCTTCTATATTCAGAGTGGTAAGATTTCTATCACTTATGGATATACAGATGATATTGATGCAGCAGGAACTATCATCCTATGTGAAGGTGAGAAATTCCATGTCCCTGTTGGGATGAGACACCAGATGAAAGCAATTGAGGAGACTGAATTGTTTGAATTTTCTACACAACATTTTGAAGATGATAGTTACAGAATTATCAAAGGGGATTAAACTTTATATTCTTGTTGGAGGAAGTGGCACCAGACTTAAATCTGTAGCTGGAGATACTCCTAAACCTCTTATGGATATAAATGGAAAGAGTTTCCTACAAAGAGTAATAGACAATCTATCAGGATTTGATGTAACATTAATATGTTCAAATCTAAATGTTGAGTGGTTTAAAATATTAGACTATGACGTCATCAATGAAGGACATCCCTCAGGGACTGGTGGTTGGCTTAAGTTAGTTGACTTACCAGAATCTTTCTACGTCATGAATGGTGATACATTCTTTGCTGATGATATCAATGTAGATACTGATAAGACTACTGTCTTTGTAAGTGAAGAAACTATTGTGGGTGATGAAGGTTATATTGAAGGTGAGGGAGGTAAAGTCACAGAGTTTGTGGAAAAGAATCCAGAAGCAGTAGGGAAAGATAAGTTAGTTAATGCTGGTATCTACAAGATCTATACAAAAGATTTAGATTTGCCTTATGGTTTTCCTATTAGCATGGAGTATGATATACTACCTAATGTAGACCTTTCCTATGAGGTCATTAATTCTAAAAAGTTTGATATAGGAACCCCAGAAAGATTGGAGAAATTTAAGTCATGGTCCAATACCTAATCACAGGTGCTGCTGGAATGATGGGCACTCATCTATATGAGTCCTTGAAACGGAAGAATTGTGATGTGTTAGCAACATATCATCAACCAACTATTGATGAAAGAGATAAGTATATGGATGAGTTGGATGATCAAGTCCAACTGGATCTTACATCATTCTCAAGTACACTCAGATCTATGGAGTTGTTTAAACCTAATATTATTTTTCATCTTGCTGCGCAGAGTAGACCAGATGTTTCATTTAAGTTTGTAAAACATACACTTAATACAAACATTATTGGAACACAGAACCTGCTAGAAGCATGTAGAGTCTTGAAGCATAGACCTCTTATCATTAATGCCTCATCATCTGCTGTGTATGGTGATATTGATTGGTCTGTACCGCCAGATGAGGAGTCTCCTACTAAACCAATGTCCCCTTATGGGACAAGTAAACTAGCTCAGGAACACTTAGTCAGGAACTACCATGAGATGGGATGTATTGATTATGTGAATGTGCGTATCTTTAACTGCACTGGTCCTAGGAAGACTGCTGATCTTATTTCTGATATATGTAAGAGGGTAGTAACTAGTGAGGAGTCTATTCCTATCGGCAACATCAATACAATCAGGTCTATTGTGGATGTGAGAGATCTTGTAGAGGGTCTGATTCTTTGTGAGAATATCAAGGACACTACAATCAATCTGGGTGGTACAAATACATATGCTGTTTCTGAAATCATTCGTAAGATTGTAGGCAATAGAGACACCCATCAGGATGAAAGTCTATTCAGACCTACTGATGAACCAATTATCTGGGGAAACATAAATAAGGCAAAAGAACTTCTGGGATGGGAACCTAAGATTTCCTTAGAAGAAACTATTAATGATACTCTTGATTATTGGAGAAATTTGCAATGAAGATATGTTTAGTTGGACCAGGCATCATGCCCATTCCACCTGATGGTTGGGGCGCTCTAGAAAGACAGATGTGGGACAGGGCATGTGTACTAGGAGAGATGGGACATGAAGGTGACATCATCAACACTCCTGATATGAATGAGATTACTAAGGAGTGCATTGCAGGTGACTATGATGTGATTCATATTCACTATGATATGTTCTACCCTGTGGTGGACTTTCTTTATGGAAAGGTCAAATGTCCTATCCTATTCAGCAGCCACTATCCATACATTGACCAACCTGAATGGCACAAGAAGGATGGATACTGGAGAGTTGCTGACTGGATGATTCAGAATCAAGAGAAGTATTATAACTTTGCAGTATCACCTAAGGATGTTGAGTGGTATAAAGAGCATGAATGGGAAGAAGATAGACTCTTCTGGTTGATGGAAGGAACCAATGACCCTGAATTCACATATGATAAGGAGTCTACTTACCAGGACAAGTCAATCTATCTGGGCAAGATCTCTGCTAGAAAGAAGCAAGACATTTATCAAGATTTGATTGGTGTCGACTTTGTAGGTAAGTTTGAACCTGGAACACTGTTTGATAGTACCAGAGATAGTTACAAAGGTGAGTGGGGAAGATCTCAACTCTGTGATGAACTGACTAGATATGCTAATATGGTTCTCCTTTCTGATGGTGAGAATGGAACTTCTCTTGCTATCAAAGAAGCATTGGTAGTTGGACTTGGCGTAGTAATTTCACGTCACAGTGCTGCTGAACTTGATACAGACAAAGAGTTTATTACTGTAATTCCTGATCAGTATCTGAATGACTTTGATTATATCAATCAAAAGATTAAAGAGAACAGAGAGTACTCCTGCGCAAATAGAGAAGAGATTAGAGAGTATGGTATGGAAACATTCTCATTGTCTACTCTGATTGATAAGTATGTGAAAAATGTAGAAAGCATTATCAAATGAAGATCAGTATTATTGGACCCAACACTGCCATCCCACCTAAGGGATGGGGTGCTGTTGAATCCCTGATATGGGACATGAAGATTACACTAGGTCAGTTGGGACATAGTGTTCAGATTATCAATGTGGGTGACCCCAGACAGATCATTCAGATGGTCAATGAGTTTCGTCCTGACTTTGTTCATATCAATTATGATGATTGGGTTCCTTTGTATCCATACATCCAGTATCCCTGTGCTGTAACTACTCACTTTGCTTATATCGAACGTCCCAATATGATGGGTGGATATAAGCAGAGAGTGTTTGATGAGTTCACTAGGATCAAACCTAATGTCTTTGGATTATCTGAGGGAATCAATGATGTCTATCACAAACTTGCTGGTATTCCTAGAGATAGATTGTTTCTAAACCCTAATGGTGTGAATGTGAGTAAGTTTAAGGCATCCACACATCCCATTAATGCTGATAGATCTATCTACCTTGCTAAAGTAGATTCCAGAAAGAGACAACACTTGTTTCAAAGTATTGATTCACTCTGGTATGCTGGCAACATTGCTGATAGTAGATTTGATAAGGCAAAGAACTATCTGGGTGAGTGGGACAAGGACAAACTGCACAGGATGCTAACCACCTATGGCAATCTTGTCCTACTATCTGATGGGGAAGCACACCCTTTGGTCTGTCCAGAGGCATTTGCTGCTGGACTGGGAGTTGTCATCAGTGAATGGGCTGCTGCTAACCTAGATACTGACAAGAAGTTCATCACAGTCATTCCAGAAGATAAGATCTATGATCTGGAATATGTGGAGAAACAGATTATTGAGAACAGGGAATATTCTGTTAATAACAGAGAAGAAATTCTAGACTATGCAGAACAGTTTGAATGGTATAGAATGTTGAGTGAATACTTCCTACCAAACATTGAAAAAGTGATTCATGGATAGAGATAAAAACAAGTCAGTATATAAACTGAAAGGCATTGGTCCAATCTATTGTATCAATCTTGATGGACAACCTGAGAGATGGGAATACATGGAGGAGCAATTTAAGTATTGGGAGATTGAAAACTATAAGAGAATCTCTGCTTATGATGGCAGAGAGGATGATCTTGGAGATATACTTAAGGGTAGGTATCCAGACATGATGAGTTCTGGTGAGATTGGATGCACTACTTCCCACCTTAAAGCAATTAAGGATTTCTATTATAATACTGATGAACCATATGCAATCATGATGGAGGATGATTGCAATCTAGATTTAGTTCGCTTCTGGAACTTTACCTGGAAGGATTGGTTCTGTAAGATTCCATATGATTGGGATGTAGTTCAGATTGCTATCATATGTACTGGTGATCTACATGTAAAGATTCATAAAAGATTTGTGAATGAGTTTTCTACTGCTTGCTACCTTATTACAAGGCATCATGCTAAGAAGATGATTGATCTTCATTGCAAGGGAGATAAGTACAAACTTGATAATGGAGTCAGACCACGCCCTGTTGCTGATGATCTCCTCTATAACTCAGGCAATGCTTATTCTATTCCTCTTTTGCTTTATCGTATTGAATTAGGTTCTAGTATTCACCCTGAACATATTGATGTCTTCCATAAGGGCAACTATGATTCTCAGTTAAACTACTGGCAGCAACAAGGTTGTCAGATGACTGTGGATCAGCTGATGGATTTTGATCCATATCTTGGTAGGATAGTGGAACCATCACCAAAACAGGAGAGTCCTCCAACATATGATTAGGAGACTTGACAGATTCAATAGGGTCTGCTATATTATAAATATACTGGTGTTGAGGGGTTATCTTAACACTAAGTAATAAAAAACCAATCTCCGCAAACTTGAGTACGGTTTTAAATGATAAAATCAGAGACAAGTCGAGTCTCTTAACATCCGTAGGTTTAACTCTACGAGACAAAAAGGTAATTAAACAAAATGTTCAAATCTGTATTCGCAGCAGCTGCTGCTCTGTCCATGTCCGCAGGCGCTGCCCTTGCAGGACCCTACGTCAATGTTGAAGCCAACTCAGGTTTCACTGGATCTGATTACAATGGTACAAATACTGACCTGCACGTTGGGTACGAAGGTTCTTTTGGAGAGAGTGCTTCTTACTACGTTCAAGGCGGCGCTAGTGTAGTCTCCCCTGACGGCGGCGAAAGCGATACTGTTCCTTCAGGTAAGGCAGGTCTGGGTCTTGCACTGACTGAT